>Ga0076172_113_pt1 | contig 24612 bp, 27 predicted proteins | sample RifGroD2_FD_67769 | JGI IMG/M metagenome (GOLD analysis project Ga0076172, IMG submission 67769) | Parcubacteria (Moranbacteria) bacterium GW2011_GWD2_37_9
CTTCCTCCATTCCTCCACCCAGCAAATGAATGCCGAGGAATTGGTTTAATTCACTTTCCAGTCCATCACTTATGGTCTGGTCGGCGACTTCTTCAAATCGGTAGAGCATTTTAATGGAAGGGCGATATTGAATTACGCCACTAACGAGAACGGTGCCTCCTTCGGCAACCTGAAATTTTTTCTTTTTTATTTCCTTAGTCACAGGGTCTTTACTGGCTAATGTTATCGTCCACCATGGGAGTTTAAATCCCAATCCCTCAGTGTAAGCCGCTCTGATTGGAACGGAATTTCCATTAGAGTCAACCCCTCTAAACCTTCCGCCAAATAAGCTTGACGGGAGACCATAATAGATGTCCGGAATTTTAAAAATACAGGAATATGCTAATCCTGCAAAAAAAACAACCAATGCCAAAATAAACAATACATTATCCATAATTTCCTCCAAATATTAACTTGTCAAAGAGCCGGGATTGGCTCTTGGTTTTTCCCTCAAATCGGGCAAAGTGCCAAGTTATGAAGAACGCCTCCATAACGCTCTATCCTAGCATATTTTCGTAAAAAAGTCAACCCCGCAAAATCGCTTTGCGATCGCGGGGTACGGCCCCTTGAAATCGCTTTGCGATCGCGGGGTATGGTCTCTTGAAACCGCTTTGCGATCGCGGGGTATGGTCTCTTGAAACCTTTTTGCCTCACCTTGACTTGAGTCCTTTTGTTTGCTATAATGAAAATAGGATTGAGATGAGAGATGGGTTCGCTTTTGAGAGCGAACTTTTTTATTAAATTAACTTAAAAAATTATATGGCAAAAAAAAGCAAGAAAACAGAAGAAAAAGAAGCTAACGCGAAATTGGTTGAATTCGGAAGCGCAATCACTCAAATTGCTGATGAAAAAGGAATTGATAAGGGAAAAATTATTGAGACTGTCGAAGCGGCCCTAGCGGCGGCGTACAAAAAGGATTATGGCAAAAGAAGCCAGAATATCCGCGCCCAGTTCGATGAGATTTCCGGAAGAACCAAATTTTTCTTGGTAAAAGAAGTGGTAGATGAAACGACTCGCGAATTTGTCGTTGAAGAAGAAGGAAAAGAGGCGGATGAAAAAGCAAAAACGAAAAAAAACGCCGGTAAATTTGAAAAATCTTCCGTATCAGCAGAAAGCTCTGATGAGGAAAAATTGCCGCGATTCAATCCGGAAAGAGACATCATTTTATCCGATGCAAAGAAAGCAAAAAAAGATGCCAAGCTCGGAGATTTTATTGAAAATGAATTGGAATCCAAAGAAGATTACGGACGGATTGCCGCTCAAACAGCCAAACAGGTGATTATCCAAAGAATTCGAGAAGCTGAAAGAGAAGCGATGTTCAAAGAATACAAAGAAAAAGAAGGTGAAATTATCAGCGGAACAGTGCAGCGGGTTGAAGGGCGCAATGTCTTTATTGATATGGGAAAATCCACCGGAGTCTTGTTTCCATCTGAGCAAATTGAAGGAGAAAATTATCGTATCGGGCAAAGAATCAAAGTATATATCGTGAAAGTTGAATCTGACACTAAGGGTCCCGGAATTTTGCTTTCCAGAACCCATCCTGAAATGGTGCGCCGGATTTTTGAATTGGAAGTGCCGGAAATTTTTGCCGGAACAGTGGAAATTAATGCCATTGCCAGAGAAGCCGGGGGACGCACCAAAATTGCCGTTTCATCCAAAGAGGAAGGAATCGATCCGATTGGGTCTTGTGTGGGACAAAAAGGAACGCGTGTCCAGGCGGTTATCGAAGAATTGAGCGGAGAAAAAATTGATATTATTTTGTGGAATAAAGATCCGAAAAAATTTATCAGCGCGGCAATGAGTCCTGCCAAAGTTCTTTCAATTGAAATAAATGAAGAAACCAAGCAGGCAAAAGTGATTGTTCCTGAGGATCAATTGTCTTTGGCGATTGGAAAAAGAGGACAAAATGTCCGTTTGGCAGCCAAACTCACAGATTGGAAAATTGATGTCGAAGGCGGAAAAAATAAAGAAGAGGTTGCGCCGGAAGGTGATGAACAAAAAGTAGAAAACAGCGAGCAAGAGGCAGTTAATGATGAGAAATAGGCAAGTAATGAACAGGAAACAGTGAACAATGAATAAAGAACAGTAATAAAAAAGAGTAAATACTAATAAAATAAAAGAAGTTTCTGTTTTTAAATTTTAAATTTAATCATTGAAAATTGATTAGAAATTAGAAATTAAAAATTAGAAATTGTGAAATTATGAACATGTGGCATGAAATTTCCGCGGGAAAAAACGTTCCAAATAACATTAATGTTATTATTGAGTGTCCTCGCGGTTCAAAAAACAAATATGAAATCGATAAAGAAACCGGCTTGATCAAATTGGATCGTGCGATGAAAACTTCACAAGATTATCCTTTTGATTATGGTTTTGTTCCGCAAACTCTTTGGGAAGACAATGATCCGTTGGATGTGATTGTGCTTTCAACATATGTTTTAGCTCCGGGAATTTTGGTGGAAGCTCGACCGGTAGCGGTAATGAGAATGGTGGATTGCGGAGAAGGGGATGACAAAATTATCGCTGTTCCGAAAAATGACCCAAGATGGGATAATGTGAAAGATATGAAGGATTTGAATCCGCATACATTAAGAGAATTCAAACATTTTTTCGAGACATACAAATCTATTGAAAATGGAAAAGAAGTTGTTATAAAAAAAACCGAAGGTAAGGCTAAAGCGCTTGAAGCAGTTAAAAAATCTTTGAAAATGTATAAAGACAAGTTTGGAAAAATATAGTTTGAAAAACTGTCTTATTTAAAGAGTTATATAAATTTTAAAGAATTAAAAGTAATGGATATAAAAAAATTGGGAAATTCTGAGATTGAAATAAATCTATCTATTCCGTGGAAAGAATGGGAAAAATATTTGGTTTTAGCAGTGGAAGATATTTCTAAAAATATCAAAATTGAAGGATTTCGACCGGGAAAAGCTCCGAAAGACATGATTGAAAAGAAGGTTGGAAAAGAAGCAATTCTTAATGAAGCGGCGGAAAAAGCTATTAAAAAAAATTATTCCCGCGTAGTTTTAGATGAAAAATTGGATGTTATTGGTGCTCCTAATGTGGAGATTTTGAAATTGGCGGAAGGCAATGATTTGGAATATAAAATAAAAACTGCTGTTATGCCAGAAGTAAAAATGAATAATTGGACAGAAGGAGTGAAAAAAATAAATAAAAAACAGCAAGAGAAGAAAACGGAAGTTTCTAAGGAAGAAATAAAAAAAGAATTGGAAAAATTGGCAAACAGTCGAGTGCAATTGATTACGGTTGATCGGGAGGCGAGAAAGGATGACAGTGTGGAAATTGATTTTCAAGTGAGTCTCGGTGGAGTTCCGATTGAAAATGGAACCAGTAAAAAACACAATTTGATTTTGGGGCGCGGAGTTTTTATTCCTGGGTTTGAAGAAAATGTGATCGGAATGAGCGGTGGCGACGAAAAAGAATTTGAACTTGAATTTCCAAAAGATTATCATGCCAAAGATCTTGCCGGCAAAAAAGCTACGTTCAAAGTGAAACTTAATATTGTACAGGAAAGAAAAACTCCTCAAATTGACAATGCTTTCGCGGTTTCTTTGGGAAATTTTAAAGATCTTTCCGAGCTGGAAAAGAGCATTGAAGACGGGATTTTCAAAGAAAAAGAAATTCAAAAAAAGGAAGAAAATAGGAGTGAGATAGTGGAATTTCTAATCGGAGAAATGAAGGTGGAGCTTCCGGAAATTTTGATTCACGAGGAATTGCATCGAATGATTGGCGAATTTGAAGCACAACTTTCCGGAATGGGAATGAATGTGGATGGTTATCTTGAAAAGATGTCCGCCCATGATAAATCGGGAAAAAAGAAAACCAGACAAGATCTTGAAAAAGAGTGGGAGCCGCAGGCGGAAAAAAGAATCAAGTCCGCTTTGGTTTTGGAGGAGATTGCTAAGCAAAAAGAAATTGAGATTGCCAGTGAAAAAATCGAGAAAGAGATGAATAAGCTCTTGGCTCAGTATAAGGGCGTGAAAGATTTGGAAAAGAATATGGATATGAGTCGCGTATACAATTACGTTAAAGGAATGCTCACAAATGATGAAGTGTTTAAACTTTTAGAAGGACTTAAATAATTTTCAATTTTCAATTTACAATCAATTTTCATTAAAATAATTTTATGATTTGAAAATTGATAATTGTAAATTTAATGAAAATTAATTATTTATCATTGAAAATTAATATGAAAAAAATTTCCAATCAAATTTTGATTCCTACGGTTATTGAAAAAACCAATTATGGAGAGAGGGCGTATGATATTTATTCCCGTCTTTTGAAAGATCGGATTATTTTTATCGGAAATATAATTGAAGATAATATGGCAAATGCTGTAATTGCTCAGCTTTTGTTTTTGGAATCGCAAAATCCGAAAGAGGATATTAAAATATATATCAATTCTCCGGGAGGATCGGTTACTTCTGCGATGGCGATTTATGACACGATGCAATATGTGCGCCCGGATATTCAAACGATTTGCGTTGGATTGGCGGCATCTGCCGCGTCACTTCTTCTTTCTGCCGGAAAAAAGGGAAAGAGGATGATTTTGCCCAATGGAGAGGTAATGATTCATCAAGTGATGGGAGGAGCACAGGGTCAAGCGACAGACATCGATATTCATGCTCGGCATATTCTTAAAACTAAAGACAACCTGAATAAAATTCTTGCCAAACATACCGGACAAAAAGTTGCCAAAGTGGAAAAAGACAGTGAGCGGGATAATTTTATGACTGCTGAAGAAGCAAAGGCGTATGGAATTGTGGACAAGATAATCAGATAGGCTATTATAAATATTTCAGTTGCCATAAAATATCTATTTTTTTATAGGTTAATTGTGAAATAGTTTGTATTTTATAAAAGCCCAACTTCTCCAATAGAGGTTGGGCTTTTATTTTTATTGTGAGTAAAAAATTATTTTATTTCAGTAGCGGAAGTAGGCTTTCGCCATTCATTTCTTTGGGTTTTTCGATACCCATAATTTCAAGAACCGTAGGCGCAACATCACTGAGAAGCCCTCCCGGATCATATCCTTGCTTGGTTTTTATTTCTTCTCGATGATTGTCCGGAGTTATATACCAAAAAGGAACAGGATTTGAAGAATGTTCGGTGTTTATTTCTCCGGTGCGGAGATTTTGTAATTCTTCGGCATTTCCGTGGTCGGCGGTTATGAGTAAACATCCGCCTTCTTTTAAAACAGCCGGAATTAGGACAGAAAGATTTTTGTCTACAATTTCTACCGCCTTGATAGTCGCTTCCATATTTCCAGTGTGTCCGACCATATCCGCATTGGCATAATTGATTAGAATAAAGTCATATTTTTTTAATTCCAAGGCCTCAATCACTCTTTCGGTTATTTTGTCGGCGCTCATTTCCGGAGCTTGATCAAATTTGGAAACAGACGGAGAAGGAATAAGAAGACGGTCTTCTCCCGACCATGGATCTTCTTTTCCGCCATTGAAAAAATAAGTTACGTGGGCATATTTTTCTGTTTCAGCAATACGCAGTTGTTTTTTTCTATTTTGACTAAGGATTTCACCTAAACCATTTTCGATTTTTTCCGGAGGAAAAGCGACGGAAACTGGTAAATCTTTTTCATATTCGGTCATTGTGACAAAATCAATTTTGAGACGTTTTTCTCTTTTGAATTCATCAAATTCCGGTAGGACAAAAGCTTTTGTTATTTGTCTGGCGCGATCTTCGCGAAAATTGAAAAAAATCATCGTGTCTCCATCTTGAACGAGTGCCACTGGTTTTCCATTTTCAGTAATTATTCCCGGTTCAATGTATTCGTCGGTAATTCCTTTGGTATATGAATCTTGTAGATATTTAATAGGATCGGTTATATGTTCTCCTTCTCCTTGAGTCATCATTTTGTAGGCTTTTTCAATGCGCTCCCAATTATTATTTCTATCCATTGTCCAGTTTCTTCCGCAGACGGTGGCGATTTTTCCCACTCCTTTCATTTTTAATTTATCTTGAAGCATTTTGATTACTTTTGTTCCGCATGTCGGAGAAGAATCACGCCCATCGGTGATTATGTGCAAGTAGAGATTTTTAATTCGTTGAATGCTTGCCATTTCAATCAATGCATAAAGATGCTCGGAATATGAATGTACGGCTCCTTCTCCCATAAGTCCCATTAAATGCAATGATCCGTTTTTTTCTTGAATATTCCGCATACTGTCGGAAAGAGCTTTATTGCGAAAAAAGGATCCATCTTGAACTGATAGGGTTATTCTCGGTAGGTTTTGATAAATTATTTTACCTGCGCCAAGTGTCATATGACCAACTTCGCTGTTGCCGGATTCTCCCCATGGAATTCCCACGGAAATTCCCGATGCCTGAAGTGTGGTAGAGGGGTAATATTGATTCAATTTGTCTACTGACGGTTTGCGAGATTTGGAAATGGAATTTCCTTGTTGATTACTAGAAAGACCCCATCCATCCAAAATTACTAAAACCACTGGTTTGTACATATTAGAATATTAAGAGGTTAATTGAAAGTCGATCCGTCTTTGGCGGACAAATCCCATAAACAGGCTATGAGAGTTTGCAAAAATATTAATTATTAGGGTTGTTTGAAACTACAATTATTATTTTAGCATTTTTGAAAGTCTTTGACAAAAGAATTTTTATACAGTAAAATGGCTAGTAGTAATAATTATATACAACCTTTCAATTTAGCCTTCGGATAACTGAAGAAAACTGTAATTTATATGTCGAGCAATATTTGCGGGAAAACAATAAACAAATTTTTTTCAAAATCATCAAGCAATAAAAAAACGCTTGGATTTACTTTATCTTTTTTGGAATAATGCCGACGGCATTTTTCTATGCAGGTTTAATTGAATAGGATCTGAAAAATATGGGAATAAGCCTGATAACCGTAGTTGTTTTGGCATTAGCTACGGGATCGGTTTTGGGATATTATGCCAGACAGTCTATTGCTAAAAAGCAACTTACGACAGCTGAGGGAAAGGCAAGTAATATGCTTGCGGAGGCGGAGAAAAAAGCACAAGAGACTGCGCTTAACGCAAAGAATAAGGCTGTGGAGATATTAGAGGAGTCTAGAAAAAAAGAGAAGGAGCGAGAAAGTCAATTATATCGGATGGAGCAGAGAATCGAAAAAAGAGAAGAAATTATTGATAAGAAGATGGAGGAGTTGGATCGGGGAAAGAACATTTTGGAGAAAAAAGCGGAAGAAATTAAAACAATAAAAAGTGAGGCGGAAAAAATCAGACAAGAAGAGCTGAACCGTTTGGAGAAAATTGCCGGACTTGATAAGGAACAAGCAAAAAATATTCTTTTGCAACTTACCGAAGAAGAAAATCGAGATGTGTTGGTGGAGAAAATTTCTCGTTTAGAAAATGAAGGAAAAAAGGCTTTGGAAGACAAAGCGCGTTCGATCATGACACAGGCTATTCAAAAATATGCCGGTTCGCATTCAGCAGAAGTAACTACTAGTACAATCAGCATTCCTTCTGATGATTTGAAAGGGAAAATTATTGGAAGAGAAGGGAGAAATATCAAAGCTTTGGAAAGGGCTACCGGAGTGGAAATTATTGTTGACGATACTCCCGAGGCGATTGTTATTTCCGGTTTTGATCCGGTGCGTCGTGAAATTGCCAGAATTGCATTGGGGAAACTTATTGATGATGGTAGAATTCATCCAACACGTATTGATGAAGCGGTTGAGTATGCCAAAAAAGAAGTTGATAATAAGGTTCGAGAAGCCGGAGAGGCGGCGGCGTATGATTTGGGAATTGTGGGACTTAATCCAAAATTATTATATTTGATTGGAAGGTTGCGTTATCGAACAAGTTTTGGTCAAAATGTTTTGATTCACTCTATCGAGGTGGCTCATTTGTCCGGAGCTTTGGCGGCTGAACTTGGAGCGGATGTAGCAGTGGCGAAAAAAGCCGGACTTTTTCATGATATTGGCAAGGCGGTTGATCATGAAATACAAGGAACTCATGTGGAAATTGGAGTCAAGATATTGCAGAAATTTGGAATTGTTCAGGAAATTATTGATGCGGTGAAACCTCATCACGAAGAATATCCCTTTGAAACGCCCGAATCTTTTATTGTGGCGGCAGCAGATGCTATTTCAGCAAGTCGACCTGGAGCAAGAAAAGACAGTTTGGAAAATTATCTCAAGAGATTGGAAGAATTGGAAGCAGTTGCTTCTTCTTTTCCGGCAGTGGAGAAGGTATATGCCATTCAAGCTGGAAGAGAAATTCGAGTGTTTGTGAAACCGGAAGAAGTTGATGATCTTGGGGCGATGAAATTGGCAAAGAATATTGCAGAAAAAATTGAAGAAGAATTGAAATATCCGGGGGAAATAAAAGTGAATGTTTTACGGGAAACTCGCGCAATCGAATATGCCAGATAAAATGCAAAATGCAAATCTTGAAAATTGAATGCTGTGCAACGTGATTCGACGTCGCGTCGGATTTTACGTTGTGGATAACTGGATTTGCTTTATTTCAGGGAAAAGTTGTAGAATTACTAAGGTTGGAAATAAAAACTAAAAAGGAAGGGAGGTGTATATTATGGAAAATATAAACAAAGACGCTTTGGTAGATGCTATTTCTTCCAAGGTAGAAGTTTCAAAAAAAGAAATCGGAGCGATTATTGAAGCTATGACTGATAAAATTACCGAAGAACTTCGAAAAGGAAATAAGGTTACTTTGACAGGTTTTGGAACCTTCAAGGTTTCCAATAGAGCTGCTCGCGTAGGACGCAATCCTCAAACTGGAGCAAGTATTAATATTCCAGCGATGACCGTTCCTAAATTCACAGCCGGAAAAGCTTTGAAAGAAGCTGTAAAATAAATATCTTTGAGTCCGTACGGAATTAAAAGATAGCGACAAATCCGCCGAAGAGGCGGATTTGTTTTTAGTTGACGAAATAGTTTTTTTCCAGTAATATGGGTTAAGTTGGTTGAAGAAGAGAGTTTATGAGTTTTAAAAAAAGTTAAAAATATCGGGGTGTAGTATAGTGGTAGTACGAGTGGTTTGGGACCATTTAGTCTGAGTTCGATTCTCAGCACCCCGACAAATTGAAAAACAGCCTCTGTTAGGCTGTTTTTGTGTTGACTTTTTATATTCGTTTGCTATATTTCTAAATCAGTACCTTAACTTAAATCCATAAAAAATCCAAAGGAGGGCAATTATGAAAGTAAAAAGTTCTCCTAATGTGTGGAGAAAAAAGAAAGAAGAATATGATGTTGAAAATCTGAAATTATGCAGAGAAATCAGATCTTCTTTTGATTACCTGATTCATCTTATTGAGAAAAACAAATCTACTTATTTTTCTGCATTAAGAAAAATGGTAAAGAAAAGAAAATGTGAATTTGGAGGAAAAATCTCCTTGAAAGAAGGTAGAAATAAAAAATATTTTTATCACTTCAATTTCCTGATGTGCATCAGGAAAGAGTTGGAAATAATTTCAAGTGAGAATATCCCTCTGAAAGTGCTTGATGACGTGGATGTTATGAATATAACAATTAGTTATATTCATGAAAGAATATCTGATTTGTATTTGGCGAATCTCAATTTGATAAAAAGAGTTGCTAGTAGGTATTCTGATGAAGATCTTTTTCTTTTTAGTGATTTGATCGCAGAGGGTTTTTCTGGAATTCAAAAAGCTGCGATTTGTTTTGATGAAATTGACGGAGGGGCAAAATTTTCCACTTTTGCTATTTGGTGGATAAAACAATCAATAGCTGACTCAATGAAGAGCAAATATGGCAATCTGATTAGAAAGCCATCACATGTTTTTGATAGGAAAAGTTTCTTGAAAAAGAAAATTGCCATATTGCTGGAAAATGGAGAGCCTGCTTCGTATGAAGCTTTATCCGAAATTACCAAAATGTCTTTAAAAAAAATTAAGGAGGCCTTGCAATTAAGAGAAATTTCTTTGGATATGCTTTTTGGCGACGATGGGGAATTGATTGAATTTATTCCTTCAGACGCTCCTAATCCAGAAGAATATTTCACTCAAAGTAGCGCAGAAGAGGCAGTCTGTAAATTGATAGGTTCTTTAAATAAAGAAAGGGATAGAATTGTTATCTCTATGAGATTTGGAATCAACGGGTATAAGCGTGAACATACTCTTAAGGAGATAGGTGAAAGATTTAATTTAACCCGTGAACGCATTCGACAGATTGAGGCGGGTATATTGAGGACGCTTCACTTTAAGGCGAATGCAATGGGATTAGATTTAGTAACAGTTTTTTAATGCGGGTGTGTAATTTTGCACACCTTTTTTTATTTGTTAAAAATAAAAATCGGCAGCGGTCCAAATAGGACTCTGCCGATTTGTGGATAAAATTTTGGAGAAATGGTAGAATAAAAAGGTAAAAAATGAATAAAGCAAAAATGAACAAAATAAAACTTTTCATTTCGATTGCCATCCCTCTTTTTGCCGGATTTTTGGGATCAATTTTCACCAACACTTCTGTTTCAACTTGGTATCAGACGCTATCCGTGCCATCTCTTAATCCTCCCGGTTGGGTTTTTGGTCCGGTATGGACAGTATTGTATATTTTGATGGGAACAGCGCTGTATCGCGTGTGGAGGAAGAAAGAAATGGGGCTGGATATTTTTTGGGCAGTGTGGTTTTTTTTCGCGCAACTGTTTTTCAATATTGCATGGTCTCTTTTATTTTTTGGAATGGAAAATCCGATGCTGGCGCTGTGGGGAATTGGAATTTTGTGGATTTTCATTTTTTTTAATGTTGTTGCTTTTTTTAAAGTTGACAAAAAATCCGCATGGTTAATGCTCCCATATCTTGCATGGACATCTTTTGCCGCCTATCTAAATTATGCAATTTTTGTTTTGAATTAAAAAATAGGTTTACGTGTCTGAAAAGTATTTGTTCGGTTTTTATTGTGTATATTTTTATGTTTATCCAAAAATGTGAAGGGAAAACCGATGAAGAGTTGGTGCGGATGGTTCTGGAAGACCATAATTTTTATGCGTGCTTAGTGGCAAGATATGAAGATAAACTGGCGCGGTATATTCGTAGAATTTCCGCTTCTTCCAAAGAAGATGTGGAAGATTTGTTGCAAGAAATTTTTATCGCCGCTTATCGGAATTTGAATGATTTTGATCAAGGTTTGAAATTTTCTTCTTGGATTTATCGTATTGCTCATAATAAGACCATTAGTAGTTGGAGAAAAACTAAAAGCCGTCCGCAGTTGGTGCATTCGGAAGAAGCTCAAGAATTGGTAAAAATCGTTTCCAGTGATGAGGACATGGCAAAAGATTTGGAAAAGAAATTTGATGCCAAACAGGTGGAAAAAATTTTATGGAAGATGAATGAAAAATATCGGGAAGTTTTGGTGCTTAAATTTCTTGAAGATAAAGATTATCAAGAAATTTCTGATATTTTGAAGAAACCGATGGGAACGGTAGGGACGTTGATTAGACGTGCTAAAAATCATTTTCGGGGAATAGCCAAGAAGGAAAAAGTGGATTTATAATTTTTTTTGTTTAAAATAAAGCGATGGAAGAAAAAATAAGCGGGAAAATATTGGAAAAAATAAAGCGTGAAAAAATAATACCAGATCCGAAGTGGAAATTTTTAGCAAAAGATTATTTGGTTTGGATCGCTTTTATGGTGTCTATTTTTGTCGGTGGAATTGCGATTGGTAGTATGGCTTTTGTTTTGACAAACAGCGATTGGGATATTTATCCTCGTATCGGAGAAGATTTTTCCCAATATTTGGTAATGAGTCTTCCATTTTTTTGGATAATTGCTTTGATTGGGGTTTCTTTTTTATCGTTTTATAACTATTCCCACACAAAAAAAGGTTATCGTACCAATCCTTATATTATTGTAGTATCCAGTATTGCGCTTAGTCTTGCTTTAGGGTTGCTTTTTTATCAAATAGGATTGAGTGAAAAAGTTGAAAGAAATCTTTCTCGTTCTATTCCTTATTATCAAAGGAGTGCTGATTATCGTATAAAAATCTGGAATCAACCGGAGCAAGGATTGGTCGCTGGCAGAATTGTCCAAATTAGAAATAAAGATGATTTCAAGATAGAATGTTTTGATGGAAATATATGGATGATTAAAGGAGAAAATATTTTATGGCGACCGAGAGCTGTTTCTGAAGAAGGGGCGCAAGTGAAAGTTTTGGGAGAAGCAGAAGATGTAAGGAGATATATTTTTCATGCAAAAGAAGTGCGTCCTTGGATTGGTGAAATGAGAAAAAACCCGATTATTAATGAGCGAATGGACAGGGATGAATTTAGGGAAGAGAGGTGAAATAAAAAGAAGGAGCGGACGTAATACAAACTGTGAATGAAAAACGCGTTTTCATACAGTAATAATTAAAATCATAACTAATGAGTAATAAAAAGCTTATTATCGGAACATCAGTCTTGGTGGCAGTAATTTTGGCAGGAGCCTTTTCTGTCTCTCAAGCATATCGAGGAGATTATTTGCAAAAGGGACCAAATTATACTCCTGAGAGGCATGAGGCAATGACAAAAGCCTTTGAAAGTAATGACTATCAAGCATGGAAGAAATTGATGGAGCAAAATCAATTTAGAGGAAGAGTAATGGATGTGGTTAATGAAGGAAATTTTGCCAGATTTACTCAGATGCATCGTTTGATGGTAGAAGGTAAATACGAAGAGGCTAATCAAATTCGCGCTGAACTCGGTCTGCGAACTCGAGATGGGCAAGGTGCCGGATACGGACAAGGGATGAGAGATGGGCGAGGGCAAGGCAGAGGGAATGGATCAGGTTGCGGACAATCATTTACTGATGCTAATAATGACGGCGTATGCGATAGGCTTCAGTAGACAAGAATTTGCAAATGCAAATTAAATTATAAAAAACCCGGGTTAATCCCGGGTTTTTTTGTATGGTGGACGATACTGGACTCGAACCAGTGACCTCTGCAATGTCAATGCAACGCTCTAACCAGCTGAGCTAATCGTCCTTTTGATATCGGATAAAACACTAAAATATTTTAGTGTTTTATCCTAGACTAGATGTTTTTCCTTGTTTTTCTATTCTTTTTCCTCCTGATTTTCCTCTTTTATTCCAATTAATTTGTCGTATTCTTCTTTTTCGATTGTTTCTTTTTCAAGCAATTCATTGGCGATTTTTTTGAGGACATCTTTTCTTTTGATTAAAATATTCTCTGCTGTTTGGCGGGCGTCTTCAATTAATCTGGAAACTTCTTTGTCGATTTGGTCTGCGGTTCTTTCTGAATAATCTTTTTCTTCACTCATTTCTCGTCCAAGGAAAATCATCTCTTCTTTTTTTCCAAAGGTACGCGCTCCCAAATCGCTCATTCCAAATCGCGTTACCATATTGCGGGCAAGATGAGTGGCTCTTTCCAGGTCGTTAGAAGCCCCGGTAGTAATATCGCCGATGGTAATTTTTTCGCTTACATATCCACCCAAAAGCGTCGCCAGTTCATCAATGAAATGCGCACGGCTTTCCAATCTTTTGTCTTCTTGCGGGACTGACATCGTGTATCCTCCGGCTCGTCCACGGGAAATGATGGAGATTTTTTGTACCGGGTCGGCGTTTTTCAAACTAGAAGCAACCAAGGCGTGTCCAGCTTCATGATAAGCGATAATCTCCTGCTCTTTTTTGTTGATTGCCCGACTTCTTCTTTCCGGACCAAGCATTACTTTTTCGATTGATTCTCGCAATTCTTGATTGCTAATCATTTTTTTGTTTCGCCTGGTGGTTAAAATAGCCGCTTCATTGAGAAGATTTGCCAAATCAGCTCCGGAAAAACCGGGAGTTCTTTGGGCGATAATTTTCAAATCGATACTTTCTTCCAGTGGTTTTCCTTTGCTGTGTATTTTTAAAATAGCTTCTCTTTCTTTGATATCCGGCAAATCCATTGTCACGCGACGGTCAAAGCGTCCAGGGCGAAGCAGAGCAGGGTCAAGAACATCCGGGCGGTTGGTGGCGGCGATAACGATTACGCTGGTGTTGGTTTCAAACCCGTCCATTTCAACTAATATTTGATTGAGAGTTTGCTCTCGTTCATCATGACCTCCGCCAAGTCCGGCTCCGCGATGCCGTCCGACAGCATCAATTTCATCAATAAAGACAATAGAAGGCGCATTTTTTTTGGCTTGTTTGAAAAGATCGCGAACGCGGCTGGCTCCGACTCCGACAAACATTTCCACAAATTCGCTTCCACTGATATTGAAAAATGGAACTTGGGCTTCACCGGCTACGGCGCGGGACATCAAAGTTTTTCCAGTTCCCGGTGAACCGAGGAGGAGTACTCCTTTGGGAATTTTCGCCCCCATTTCCAGAAATTTTTTCGGGTGCTTGAGAAATTCAACAATTTCCATCAGTTCTTCTTTTGCTTCCTGCGCTCCGGCGACGTCGGCAAAAGTAATTCGATTTTTTTTGTCTTTCGGATCAATCATTCGAGCCCGGCTGGTGCCAAAGGAGAGAGCTTGCGAGTTTCCTCTTTGTGCTTGGCGCATCATAAACCAAAGGAAAGCGCCGATGAGAATGAAAGGCAAGAGAAAAGGAAGAATGGCGGCCGCCCAAGCAGTGGCTCCTGAGTCTGTTTTAACTTCCAGTTTTATCCCTTGAAGTTTTTCCGCGGATACTCCGTAGCTTGCAAGCGATTGAGTGAGAGAGGAATCCGTTTCTTTGATAGCTTTTTCTTTTGTTTTATCGGAAAGTTCGATTTCAAGATTGTTGTTTTTTATTATAATCGAAGAAACTTTTTCATCGTTTATTTGCGTTGCTAATTCGCTCAAAGAAATTTCCTTTGGTTTTTGAGCAGGGGAATTAAAAAGGGTTATTATTCCAAATGTTAGAAAAGTAATTGTCGCTATAATCCAAATGTTCTTAGTTAATTTGTTCATGTTTTATTTTTTTAATTTAAATTATATTTTTATCAAAGTTAGTTTATCACCTTTTCTCTGGATTTTCAACCCTCCGAAAGTTGTTTGCTGATTTTTATTTTTCTTACTGTGGATGATTTTGAAAATTTCTTCAATATTTACCAGTTCAACATTGTTTAATCCAGATAAGGAAGATATGACTTCTCGGAGAGATTGTCTTTGAAGAGAGTGAGGAAGCGAGAGGAAATGAGTTATTTCAAGGGAAATTTTATTGAAATTTTCGTCGATCATTTGTTTGTTTGCTTTGCGTGCGGAGTTTTGAATATATTCAAAATCATCTGAAACAGTTTCTGCCAATGTAGCGAGGTTTTGTTTGATTGAGATTTTGAAATTTTTTTCCAAATACGGAATCAGACGGTGGCGAATTTTATTGCGAAAAAAAGCAATATCTGCGTTGGTCTTGTCTGTACGATAATAGATTTTTTTTTCTTTCAAATAAGTTTCAATTTCTTTGCGTGATGTGTTGAGTAGGGGGCGGATGAGATTGTTTTTTTTAGCAGAGATAGCAGAAAGCCCTTGCAATCCGCTGCCGCGCAAAACGCGCATCAGGACGGTTTCTGCCAAATCATCTTGGTTGTGTCCAACAGCGATAAGATTGAAATTTTCTTTTTTAAGAATTTTTTCAAAAAAAGCATAGCGGATTTGGCGAAGCTTATTTTCCAAATTTTCTCCCTTTTTTAGTTTGGAAATTTTTTTGGCATTAAGGACGCTGATGGGGAGGGAATATTTTTTTGCCAGTTGGCGGACATATTTTTCATCTCCGTCACTGTCTTTTTCTCGCAGACCGTAATTAATATGGGCGATATACAATTTTAAATTGTATTTTGGCGCCAAAAACGCAAGCATATCCAAAAGACAGACACTATCCGGTCCGCCTGATACGGCAATAATAATTTTATCGCCCTTTTTCCAAAGATGTTTTTGGAAAGCAAAATTTTGAATATTTTTGATTAAATTTTTTTTCACAAAATTATTTTTTTATTATTTTTACAAATTTTTCAACCGCTTCGTTTAATTTTCCTTGTTCATTTTTGATTTTGTAATCAAAAGCATCTTCATTTTCAAGCCAGCCTTTTGCATATTCCATTCTGGCTCGAATAAATTCTTCACTAGCATTATCGCGAGTGCGAATTCTTTTTTCTAAAATATCCAGTGGAGCGGTGATAAGAACGGAGATTGTTTCCGGTAAGAGTTTTTTTATAGTAAGTACTCCTTTGTAGTCAACCTTCCATAGCACGATCTTACCGCTTTTTTTTACTCTGGCTATCTCTTTTTTAGTTACACCGTAAAATTTTTCGCGATCTGCTTGTGCCCATTCCAAAAATTTTCCATTTTTAATGCCATCTTTAAATTCATCAGCGGTGGTAAAATAGTACGTTTTTCCGTTGATTTCTCCTTCTCGCGGTTCTCTGGTGGTGGTGGTTATGGGTTTTATAAAATCAATCCTATTTTTAATGGAATTTAAAATCGAATCTTCTCCGGCGCCAGAAGGTCCGGAAATGAGAAAAATGTTTGTTTTATTAGAATGCATAAAGTATAATATTAAGTATAATATGTTAATTATAACAAAAAACGTATGCCAGTAAATATGAACTTTGTTTCTGGTCCGGAGTATGGGGCGCAAGGAAAAGAAAATAACAGCAATCACCAGAAACTTCAAGAGGAGAGAATGCAAAAAAGAGCGGATGAAATGATTGAGTCGGGACACGAGCTGGCGGAAGAAATAAGAGAAATAATGAGTGGCAGCGAAAGAGGGTTTGTCGGACTTAACGAAGAAGAGATTAAAAAATTAGCTGAATCCGGATATGACAGGAAACTCATTGAAATAATATCCGCAAAAATAGGAGACAGAATTACTCAGTAAAATTTTCAAATAAGCAGAGAAGAATATTTCTTGCAAATATATTTATAGTAATAAAAGCAGGCTTCGGCCTGCTTTTATTGCATTTCTTATTCTTATTCAGCGTTTTCTTCTTTTTTTGTTTCTTTCTTGCTTTCACCTTCTTTTCCATCCATTAGGATTAATCCCATGCGATGATTTTTCGGTTCAATGGAAAGAATTTTCCAATTGTATCCCTCACCGACTTTAATAGTGTTTTCCATTTTCTTTCCCGGGTGGGTTTCTTGAAATTCACTAATATGAGCTAGTCCGTGGATATTGGCATCCAAATAAACAAAAGCTCCAAAGTGATTTATTTTATCAACTTTCCCTTTGTAAATTTCTCCGACTTTGTATTTTCCTGCTGCTTCTTCCCATGGATCTTTTTCCAAGGCGCGAATAGAAAGGGATATTCTGGTATCATCAATTCCGATGATTTTAGCTTTAACTTTATCGCCGACTTTGATTACTTCGCGGGGATTATTGATAAGTTGCCATGCCAGTTCGGAAATGTGAACCAATCCTTCCAATTTGTCGCTGTCTTTTTTGCTGTCAGTCTTGCTTGTAGGAAGGAATTTTATAAAAGCTCCGAAATCAACTACTCCGCTGATTTCACCTTCGACGATATCATCAATTTTGAGTTCGGAAATAACCTTTCTTTCTTTTTCGCTCATTGCCGCTTTTTCACTCACAATCAATTTTTCATCTTCGCGATTGGTATCGATTATTTTTACAGAGAATTCATTTCCTACATAGGCTTTGAGAAGCTCGAGAATACGGTTCTTGTTTCCATCTTCAACGCGCGGATAATGTTCGCTGGAAAGTTGGGAAACAGGCAGAAATCCCTTGATTCCGTTGAGTTCTACCATAAGACCTCCTTTGTTGGCATCCAAAATTTTAACTGAGAGAACTTCCTGAGTGTCGCGTTTTGATTCAAGATCATCCCATGATTTTTCATGGGAAGCTTCACGAATGGAAAGTTCAATGAAACCGTCTTCGTTTTCTAAATCGATTATTGTTGCGCTAATTTTATCTCCGGGCTTGAGTTTCTTAGAAAGCCCCATTCCGTCGCGGGATTCTTTTCCCAGAACGATTCCGGTTCCGATTGCTCCCAAATCTAAAAGAACAAGACTGGACATTTCCTTCCAGTGTATCTCCAAGTTCAGGAATTTCAATTGGATTTTCGGAAAGAAGTTTTCCCATAGGAGAAGAATCTTCTTCTTGTTCGGTCGAAGAAATTTTTTCAGGAACTGATTTTTTTGTTGCTTTCTCTTCTTTTTTGCTTGTTGTTTTTTTCTCTGTTTTGATTGTTTTGGATTTGACGGTAGTTTTGATTTTATCCACTTCTTCTGCCAATTTGTCCAGAATATTTTTCTTAGCCATTTTATTGAATTTTTTGGCAATTGCGCTACTTTGCCGTTAAATTATTAAAAGCGCATAAAATGGGGGAATTATCAAGAAAACCAAAGAGATTAAATCATCTCAATATTCAATTTTCTTAATAATTATTCTTGTATAAATCAGTATATATTAAAACAGGTATTTTGTAAAGAGAGAGCAGGAGAGTGGTGTTGCACTGGGCGAGTATGTAGCGTAGGATAAGTCTATATGAAGGAAGAAATAATTATAAAAAAAGAACAAGCGGGGAAAAGGATTGACAAGATGCTTGTTGATTTGAATGTTGCGCCGAGTTTTTCTCGGGCGGATTTTGCGCGCCTTGTGAGTGATGGAAAAATTTTAGTTAATGGAAATAAAGTTAAGCCAAGTTATGTTTTGAAAGATGGAGATAAATTAAGAATTAATAATTATGAATTAAAAGTTAATAATAGAAAGGTGCGAGCGAATCTAAATATCAAGGTTGATGTTGTATATGAAGATGAAAATATTATTGCAGTGAATAAACCGGCAGGAATGCAAGTGCATCCCGATTTTTATGAAAAAGAAAAAACGTTAGTAAATGGGTTGTTGGCAAAATATCCGGAAATTGAAAATGTCGGCGATGGATCAAAAGGGTCCGAGTTGCGCCCTGGAATTGTTCATCGGCTTGATAAGGATACTTCCGGCGTGATGGTTGTGGCGAGAAGTCAAAAAGCTTTTGACGAGCTTAAAAATAAATTCAAAAATAGGCAAGTACAAAAAACCTATCAAGCGATTGTGTTTGGAAAACTTAAAGAAAAAGATTTTATTATCAGAGCGCCGATTGCCAGAGCTTCATCATATAAAAAACAAGTGATTGCAGGAAAGAAAACGAAAACAAAAATCAGGGAAGCTTTGACTGAGTTTAGGGATGTTAGGGGGTTTGTAAACTTCACACTGGTTGAAGCGCGACCAAAGACCGGAAGGATGCACCAGATTCGAGTCCATCTCTTTCACATCGGGCATCCGATTGTGGGGGATAAATTATATCGAAAAAAAGAATTTTTGAGTGAAAAATATCCTCAAACCGATCGCCATCTTCTCCACGCCGAAAAAATTGAATTTGAGTTGTTTGAAAAAAAATATAATTTTACTGTCAATTTGCCGGACGATATGAAAAGTTTTATTAATCAAATAGACGGGAAATAAATAGACGAGATAGATGGACAAGTATTGACTAAATCCTGATTTGATTATACGATAGAGTAGCTTTAAATTTAATAATTTTTCCGGATTTAGGACCGAAGAGGTTTTTTTGTTTGGTTTCGGTTTTTAACTTCCAGACGTAGAGAATAAAAATATGCAAAAGAAATTGATCGAATTCAATATGGCACAGAGAGGGAAGACCATTCCTGATTTGCAAACCGGCGATGTGGTTCGTGTTTATCGAAAAATTAAAGAAGGGGAAAAAGAGAGAATTCAGGTTTTTGAGGGGATGATTATCGCTATCAAGGGTGGACAAAGTTCTTCACCGGTAATGACAGTGCGAAAAGTTTCCGTCGGAGTCGGAGTAGAGCTTATCCTTCCAATGTATTCTCCTATGGTTGAAAAAATAGAATTGGTAAAAAGAGCGAAAGTGAGACGATCTAAGTTATATTATGTTCGAGAAAAAACCGCTAAATCTTTGCGTTTTAAATATACTGATGTCAAAGATATAAAAACAAGCAAGCAAGAAGAAATGAAAAATGAGGTTGTTGAAGAAAAAATAGAAGAGGAAGTAAAGACTGAAGAAATAAAAGAAGTTCCAAAGAAAGAAGATAAAAAAGAAGAAGTTTCTGAAAAGAAAGAAAAAGAAGATCAGAAAGAAAATAAATAGCTCACCAAAGGCTATTAAGTTAGCCTTTTTTGTATAGTGGGTGATGTGTTATACTTAGGGCGGATGGCGGAACTGGTATACGCGCTACCTTGAGGTGGTAGTTCTCGCAAGGGATTGGAGGTTCGAGTCCTCTTTCGCCCACCACGTAAAATAAAAATCGGAATTTTTATCACGTGGCGCAGCCGTAAAAATTGAAAATATGCGCGCTTAGCTCAGTTGGTTAGAGCATCTCGTTTACACCGAGAGGGTCGGGGGTTCGAATCCCTCAGCGCGCACCGCGTAAAATCGCTACGCTCACACGCGGCGCAGCCGCAGTAAAATCGCTACGCTCACAAGCCAGCTGCAACAGTTAAAATTGAATATTGCCTCGGTAGCTCAGTGGTAGAGCAAAGGACTGAAAATCCTTGTGTCGTCAGTCCGATTCTGACCCGAGGCACAATAAAATCAAAAGCGCAAAGTGAAAAGTGTAAAGAAAAGCAATTAAACTTGCTGTAAGTTTTTCACTTTAAGCCTTGCGCTTTTTTGGGACCGTAGCTCAGGGGTTAGAGCGGACGACTCATAATCGTTTGGTCGCTGGTTCGATTCCAGCCGGTCCCACTCTGATGAAATTTTCAATTTACAATTCTCAATTTTCAATGAATTTTCAATTATTCAATTTGAAATTAATAAATTATAATTTGATTGAAAATTAAAAATTTGAAATTATAAATTACATGCGGAGCACGCATATGCGGGTATCGTATAGTGGCTATTATACGTCCTTGCCAAGGATGAGACGGCAGTTCGATTCTGCTTACCCGCTCCAAATCGAAAATCCCCGGAATTATTCTGGGGATTTTTTGTTGTTTGAGGTGAAATATATTTAAATTTGACGGGTACTATATAATGGGTATATATTCATAATATAAAATGAGTTGAGAAAACTAAACTAGAAAGGCGGGTGATAAATATGCCACGACAAGATAAAACCGGACCAATGGGAATGGGACCTGAAACCGGAAGAGGAATGGGTCCTTGCGGAAAAGGATTTGGTTTGGGAGCGGGAAGGGGCTATGGAAGAGCGATGTGCGGTTGGTTCTACCGAAAATACCAAGCCATGTCGAAAGATGAAAGAAAAGAATTATTAAAATCGGAAATTGAAGATTTGAAACAAGAATTGCAAATGATAGAGGAAGAGATGAAAGAACTGGAAAAGTAATAATTTCTATCGGAAACAGTCTTTCTCCTTCTTCGGCTAGCAAGAAGGAGGAGATTATTTTGGATAGTATAACAAAATAGAATTGAAAAAATAATATGACAAGACCAAAGCTATGCAGGCGGTTGCATTTTAAACCCAAATCGCATTATTTCAAGCCCCAGGGTATTCCAATGACCGAATTGGAAGAGGTAATTTTAACCAAAGAAGAAATGGAAGCAGTGAAGCTCAAAGATTTTGACAAAATGGATCAAATTGAAGCTTCTGAAAAAATGAATACTTCCCAAAGCACTTTTCAACGGATTTTGGCATCCGCCAGAATTAAAATTGCCGAGGCAATTGTCAAAGGCAAAGCATTAAAGATTGAGGAATAAATCAAAAAATAGAAAATCTATTCTTATTATAGTATGATCAGAGTACGAATCATTTTTTCATAGATCCGGTTATAATCGTGACTACTAGTCAATTCAAAATCAAAAATTCTTTTCAAAAAAAGTTCGAGCTTCCGCATAAAAACAGCTCATTAAAAAACGGCCCATACTGAGCCGTTTTTTTTGTTCTGCCGCGACGTGTCTTTTTTAGCGGATAGCTTTTACGATTGCTATTAAGATTACTGCTCCAATTAGCGCTACGAACATACTGTACAGGTTGAAACCTGTAACTCCGCTTTCTCCCAGAAAGCTCATCAGCCATCCGCCTAACATAGCGCCCACGATTCCCAGAATAATATTCAGAACTAAGCTATCGTTGGTGCCCATAACTAGTGAGGCGACCCAACCTACGATTGCCCCGAAAATAATCCATAAAATAATGCTCATATATTTTTTTTAATTAATTATTTTTTTTATTGCTCGTCTAGTTTAACTGCGGCTTCCGATGTTGAAACAGTTTTTCCCATAAGAAACAATTTGATTATGCCGATGGCAATTATCCAATACACAAACATTGCCAAGAGCGTCGTCCATTCAAAGACATTGCCTGATACTCTGGAAACATTAAAGACACTCAGGAAAGGAGCGGTGAAAATGTAGGTTACTCCATAGACAAAACTGGTGAAACCGGCCTCCATATTGGCTCCAAGTAATTTCAAGATGAAACGAAACGCCAGCAATATTTCCAGAAGTCCCAAGAGATACCAAATGATTTGTGTCCCGCGGTAAAGAGGTTTTGTGCTGGGAGAAGTTGATGAATCCATATGATTATAGATTAGTTATTAATTTGAACTAAACGAGAATCTTTCTAGGTCACTTTTATTTAATTAATTAAGGTGCTAGATGGCGGATATCGGTTCTTCTAATTATTGTTTCTTTGGGCAAATATTCAATCAAGATTTTTTCAACTAAAGCGGTTAAACTCAGACCATCAACAATAGCCTGCGCTTTGGCTTGTTTCAAAAGATCGGGGTTCAGGAATAATGTCACGCGTTGTTTTTTGATTTTTTTCATATTTTATAGCTCAAAATTGCGATTTAGCTTCAATGGTTGTCCTACTGCAACTACTAGTACACACGCAACACCTTTTATCTTTCATAAACAAAATATTTCTTGGTTGAAAATGGTAGTAGATGGTATTATTAAGATGCAAGAAGATAATTTTTTGGATTATGGAAAACAAAATTATTAATACTTGGGTTGGAACTTTGATTTTGATCTCCTTGTCATCGGGAGTGGCTTTTGTGGCGATTGAAGGTAATAGTGATTTTTCTCCGGAATTTTCGCAAATGATTATAACCGCAAAAAAGAAGGTTGCCGAAGCGGTTCCTGTTTTGTTTCCTTCGCCACTGCCTCCTCCGCTTCCGCCGGACATTGAAAGAATGAAAAAACAGGGATGTGTGGCGGATGGACTCCTTTCCGGATTTGGAGGCGATACCAAGGAGATGATCAATGTGGTTAACCGGTCTGATTGCTATTATCTTCATCGCGCATTGGAAACATGGGCGGACAAGCCGGATTTTGAAAAGGCCAAAAAAATCAAGGCGAAAATTGAAAAAGATAATATCGTGTACGGAATGTTTATTGCCGAAGCTATTGGCACAAAAGTCCTTTACCGCTATCAAGATGAAGATCGCAAGTTTGATTTTGAAAAAATGTGTAAAAATGATCACAGTGATCATTGGAAAAAAAATATATGTATTCCTTCTTTTGATTCTGGGGAATATCGTAAATATTTGAAATATATTACTGAACAAGCAATGGATATGGGAATTCAAAGTTTTCTTTTTGGACAAATTTTTCTTCAAGAAACTTCCGATTTAGATAATCCAAGAATAACTGGAATAATTAGAGATATGAGAAAATATGCCGATTCCAAGAAAATGAAAATTGTGGTTGGAGCACAAACTAATGACATTACTAATGAAAAATATTTGCGCAATTTTGATTTTGTTGATGGCGGTGTGGGATTGTATTCCGACGGAACACTGGAAAACGGTCCGTGTTTTTCTCGCTGGTGGAAAAAGGACGGAGATTGGTGCTGGGCGCTTTTGTGGAACGACAAATTTGCCAAAAAAGCCAATAATGTTTTTTTGCATCTCGATTGGACGCCTCAAATTGGAGATGATATGAGTACTTTCGCTCGGATGGATGATGACAAGCGGAGAAAAACATTGCGGGATTTGCATGATTTTTTCACTTCCCAGGGAAAGGGTTTTATGCTGCCGATTCTTGCAGTGTTGCCGAAGGATAATGGCGGATGTTACGGAGAAAAAAAGAATTTTTATTCGCCTTCAAAAAAATATTCCTGCGACGACGAAAAGACGATTAACAATATCTTGAAAAAAGCTTGGCAATAATTTAGGGACAACGGTTAATATGTATAATAGCGCCTCGAAAGAGTTTAAAAAAATAGACAAGGATATTTTAAAAATTACCGGCGAGACAATGGGCGTAGAAATATTAGAACTTGACAAGCCGCGGGATGAGGAGTAAAATTTTGATAGATTTTGTTTTGTCAATTTATTTAATGGAGGCGTCTGAATGTCGGAAGCAAGCGTTTTTGGTAATGCGCGGCAGATAGGTTGTAGGAAAACTTTAGTTTCAGGGATACGTTATGACATTCCCGTGGACGCCACGCATGTTTTGGTGCGGCCTGTGAGGCGAGGAAATCAAATTACCGTAGTCATTGCCTTTTTCAAGGCAGGGCTTCCTGTTGACTACAAGCCGCAAAATAATACTGGCAAATACTTTTACCGGCCGGATGGCGCGAAGCAATGCCAGGTTGAAGCTTATCTGCGTCCAGGCGGCTGGAACTACGATGTCCAGTGGCTGGCCGGAGAAGAATAAATGCCAGCAAGAGGAATTGCCAGCACGCGTGGCCGCGGCGGGCCGGCCCGCCG
>Ga0076172_117_pt1 | contig 15994 bp, 12 predicted proteins | sample RifGroD2_FD_67769 | JGI IMG/M metagenome (GOLD analysis project Ga0076172, IMG submission 67769) | Parcubacteria (Moranbacteria) bacterium GW2011_GWD2_37_9
AATAACCGCATTCAAAGATACCCCAAGAGTATGAGCTACTTCATGGGCTTTTTCTTTTAATCTTTTATCTATTTTTATACTTAACATTGTTTGCATGGTATTTTTTGTTATATATTTTATAATATCTAAAGTATATACTTTTGATTGATAATGTCAAGGCCTATTCTTTATCTACCCCTTTTTTAAGATTCACATCAAGCGCCAACCCTCTTAAATAATTTAAGAGGACATTAAACGAAGCCGGAGAATTTGGTGGTCGAATTGTTTCATTCTTAATAATAGAATCAAACGTTGCTGATCGCCCCAGTATGCGCGCAAGGTATAAGCCGCGCCGTAACCTTCTAACGCCCAAACTTCCATTTCTCCAAATCTCTGTCCTCCACCCTGAGCTTTTCCACCTAAAGGTTGTTGAGTAATGAGAGAATAAGGTCCAATTGAACGCATATGAATTTTATCCTCCACCATATGATGAAGCTTTAACATATACATATAACCAACAGCCACATCTTGTTCAAAAGCCTCTCCTGTACGTCCATCAAAAAGTTTTAGTTTTCCAGATTCTGGCAATCCTGCTTTTACCAATTCTTTTTGATATTCCGCTTCCATACCACTCAAACTTTCTTGCCGTTCAGATCTTTGCAAAGATCCGCGCTCGTGATATCCCGGCGGAACTTGAGCGGGCGCATAATTTTCCGCAGAATATGCCGGCTGTTGCACGATAACACGCCTGGGAGGCAAATGATGATTTGAACCTGACAAATGAACATACCCTCCTCCTTGCGGATATGCATACGCAGGTTGCCCATAATAACCGCCGCGCATCGCTTCATCTCGATATCGGTCATAGCGTTGCTGTGAGGTTTCAATTCCGGCAGAATTCAAGATAACTTTTTCTGTTGCCTGTGCCATTCCGGAATAAGCCCCTCTCGCGACTCCCGATGCAACTCCGTCTACTATTTTTATCGTCGCAATCCCAGCCATAGTTTCAATAACATCAGAAAAATCAATCCCACTATGCCTACCTCCCGCTTCCGCCTTCATCGGCGCCCCCGCCAATGCTCCGGCAAAAATAGTTGTTGCCACGCACAAAGCAGCCATCTTTCGCACAAATAAACTTCTTTTTTCTTGACTTTCCGGATTATTAACCTCTCCCTCTTTCACAACCGCCTCACCGTCCGAGATTAAAACTTTCAACTCTTCTATTGCCATCTTTTCTGTCAAATCTCTCCTTTCTTCATTACCTTCAATTTCATTTTCATTTCCGGCATTCTTATTCCTGCCATCTTTCGAATTTTCATCAATAACTTGCACTTCTATTTTTTTCGACTTTTGCTCTTGTTTTGGTTTTAAAAATTCAAACATAATGATTACAAATCAAATTATATTCTCTCCGCCAATTCAATTATTTTTTTCTTTTCTTCTTCAATAATATTTTTTATCTCTTGTTCCCCTTTTTGATTGCCTTCTTTCATCAAAATCATCGCAGCGACTTTTCTTTTCATTATTTGGTTAAACCATCCGATTTCTTCAGGAAAAACGGAAAATATTTCCAAATACACATCCCACGCCTCCGGCGCGTTAACATCAAAAAATTCAAACCATTTTTTCTTATCGTGTTCAGGCAAGTCGCTGGCAAAAATTATTTTTTCAAGTTTTTCTTTTTTGTTTTCCATAATATTATTATACATCATATTCTTTCAAAAAACAATAATTTGTGGTATAAAAAATATAATTTCTTTATGTTAAATTTTTTGAAAAAATATTTTTTTCTTGCAATAATTGCCATTTTTGGCGCCATCGGCATTGGTATGGCGTTTTTCGTCTTCCCCAATCTTTTTAATATTTCTCCCAATCACCCAGGATGCGACACACCAATCCATTGGAGCTTAGGAAAAATCGACAGTCGGTTTCCTCTTGATACCAAACAATTCCGCCAAGCCGCTTTTGAAGCGGAAAAGATCTGGGAAAATGCTTTGGGCAAAGACGTGTTCGTTTTTGATCCACAATCCTCGTTTCAAATAAAAACCGAATTCGACCAGCGCCAACAAATGACCTATGAAGCGCAAGATTTGGAAAAAAATATCGGCACCTATGAAAAAGAATCAACATTATTGGAAAATGATTACCAAATGTTCAAAAACCAATACGAAAAAGAAATGAATCAATTTAATTTGCTGAAAAAAGAATTCAACCAGAAATTAGATGAATACAACGAAGCTGTGGCTGATTGGAATTCCAGCGACCGGACATCCACCAAAGAGTATGAGGAACTAAAAGACAAGGAGGATGCGCTGAAAAAATTGCAAAAAAAACTTCAAATCGCCAGCCAAACAGTAAACGATACTGCCGACAAACTAAACAATCTAGCACAAAAACTCAACATCAAAACCGCCAACGTCAATAAAGTCATTGAAACTTTCAAAGAAAAATACGGCGAGGCGAAACCTTTCGTGCAAGGGTTGTATTATCCGCCACTTCAAGGCATTACTATTTTTGAATTCAAGGAAAAGGAAGATTTGCGCTTGGTGCTGGCGCATGAAATGGGACACGCATTGGGAATCGAAGAACATATCAAAGATAATCCGGCTTCGCTTATGTATTACTTAATGGACCAGCAAGATATTGAAAACCCTTCACTCACACAAGAAGACATCGCCGCCTACAATTCAGTTTGCCAACCGAAAACATTCTCACCAATCGAAAAACTGAAAAACTACCTCATCAACACTCAGTGGAAAGAAATGAAATTATCAAAAATCATAGATCTGCTCAAAAACTAAAAACCGCGCTCCAAAAAGCGCGGTTTTTAGTTTTACATCGGAGCGGGTGAACGGAATCCTTGTCGCCTGTTAGGGGGAGAACCGTCATTATTTTTTTGAGCGGGTGAACGGAATCCTTGTCGCCTGTTAGGGGGAGAACCGTCATTATTTTTTTGAGCGGGTGAACGGAATCGAACCGTCGTCAACAGCTTGGAAGGCTGTGGTAATAGCCACTATACGACACCCGCGTATTTTTATTAAATTTTGAAATATCTTTTCTGTCAGCAACTTGGAAGCCTGCCCGCCTGTGGAGGGGCTGTGGTAATAGCCACTATACGACACCCGCCTACGCTTCACTCCGGCGAGGCAAGCCCGCTAAAGTTTTCTTTTTCTAACATTACCCATTATACTCAAAATATATTTTTTGTCCAGCCCACATTACATTGACACTACGTATAAAATATATTATCCTGCACCTATCATCAAAAAATTATAATCCACTAAAAATCCCGGAGGGGAAAATGGAAAAACTAGCTCTTTTTTGTAAAAAATGCAACCAAAGTTTTTCGATAACTGAAACACATTGCAAGATCAATTTTCCGAATACTCGTCTCGGATGGATTCCGAGAATAGAGTTTCGTATGACCTGCCCCACCTGCAAGACGGGGCAGAAAATTTCTTTTGGACTGCCGAAATTTTTCATAATCTTCGGCAATAATGGAAAAAAATAAAGCGGGAAAAATCCTGCTCAGACCGCCGATTCTACCACTAGTGGAGTCGGCGCTTTTTTATTCTCCAAAATAACCTCCATTCCCTCCCGTGGCTGTTTTCTCAAAATCACCACCAAATTATGCCCGACTTTTTTTGCTTTCAATGCGGAAAATCCGGCTTTAAAAAAAAGTAATTTCAATTCCCGCAAAGTGAACACGTGGTGGTAACGGTTAAAAACCTTTCCTTGATTATCCGTAAAAGAAACCCAACAGTCATTCCAATCTAAATCGCTTTTTCCCAAAATCTTGTTTTTCCAATTTTCAAATATATTTTTGTAGTATTTTTTTTGCTTGCCTCGCCATAGCGAAGCAAAGGTGGGCCACAAATTCCAAACCGTGATTATGGCATATCCTCCCGGTTGCAAAACCCGATACAACTCCTTCGCCATTTCCAAGCGGTATTCTTTTGACGGAAAATGATGAAAAACCGCAATCGAGTAAACAGTATTGAAATAATCGGATTTAAATGGTAAACTGGTTTGAAGCGGATCAAGTTTGGAAAAAGAAATGTTCGGAAAAACGCCGGCATATTTCTTTCTTCCTTCTTTCGAAAGTTTTTCCGACACGTCCGCGCCAAAATATTCGATATTTTTTCCGCCAAAAAGTTCCAAAAGTCGTCCATTTCCGCACCCGAAATCAAAAACCCGATCTCCGCTTTTGGCATAGTCTCCAATAAACTCCAAAGAGCCCCAAAATTTCTTTCGAGTTGCCGAAAACTTTCCGGAAATTAAATCATACCCAGTTTCGGTTTCGCGCAATATTTTTTCAATAATATCTTTTTTCATATTATGCTTCAAGCTTACGACAATTTCATAATCTCCGCAATTGAGAACCTTCCGCGATGTCCGGAGGATATTTTAACACTGAAGAAAAAACTTTCCAAACAATTCAGCCTGCCCATTCCGACCAATGCCGATATGCGCCAGCGCTATGAAAAAATGATCGAAGAAAAAATCATCCAGCGGAACGTCGGCTTTGAAAAAACGCTTATGACCCGTGGCGTGCGCACGGCGTCCGGCGTGGCGGTTGTCGCCGTTCTTACCCGCCCGTCCGATTGCCCGGGAAAATGCCTCTATTGCCCCACTGAAAAAGATATGCCGAAAAGCTATCTCTCCAACGAACCGGCGGTTATGCGCGCCATCGCCAACAAATTCAACCCGTACCGCCAAGTCCAAAGCCGGCTCAAAGCGTTGGAACTCAACGGACATTCGACGGACAAAATAGAACTGATTGTTATGGGCGGAACTTTTTCTCATTTCCCAAAAACATATCAAAAGAAATTCATCACCGAGTGTTTTCGCGCCGCTAATGAATATTCCGTGGGAAAGAATAATGAATTAAGAATCAAGAATCAAGAAAAAGATACGCCCAATAACAAATTATTCAAAGAACAAAAACGTAACGAAAAGACGAAACACAGAATTATCGGTCTCACTTTGGAAACCCGACCGGATTATATTGATGAAAAAGAAATTGCCAATTTCCGCCTTCTCGGATGCACCCGCGTCGAACTAGGGGTGCAAAGCATTTTTGACGATGTACTGGAACTCAACAAACGCGGACATACTATATCGGAAACTATCCGCGCCACGAAATTGCTCAAAGACGCCGGATTTAAAATCAACTACCACATAATGCCGGGACTTCTCGGATCAACAATCAAAAGAGATATTGAAATGTTTCGCCAGCTTTTTACCAATCAAGATTTCCAGCCTGATATGCTCAAAATTTATCCAACCGTGGTTATTAAAGATAGTGAACTTTATGCTGTCTGGAAAAAGGGAAATTACAAACCCCTTACTGACAAACATTTTGAAAAATTGATTATTGAAATAAAAAATAAAATCATTCCGCCTTACGTCCGCATCGCGCGCCTGGTTCGCGATGTCCCCACTCCCTCCATCGAAGCCGGGCCCATCATTTCCAATATGCGGCAAATCGTCGCCAAAAAAGCCGCCTGTCGATGCATCCGTTGCCGGGAAGTGCGGGCGGATTATGATATCAAGGAAAATATTATTCTGGATCGCATTGATTATGGAGCTTCCGACGGAAAAGAAATATTTTTGCAATTCGTATCCGAAGACAAAAACAAACTCTTTGCCCTCCTCCGCCTACGCCTCCCATATAATAATTTAGAAATAGAAACAACAAAAGAAACAAATAGACTATATAAACTTCTTCCGGCGTTAGAAAACTCTGCCATCATCCGCGAAGTCCACACTTATGGCAAACTGGCGCAAATAAACCAACACGACAAATCTTCCCCTCAGCACATCGGTCTGGGAAAAAAACTGATCCAAGAAGCGGAAAAAATCGCCCGCAAAGAATTCGGCGCCAAAAAAATCGCCATCATTTCCGGCATAGGCGTCCGCGGATACTACCGAAAACAAAACTACCGCCTGCAAAACACCTATATGGTAAAAAATTTGAAATAAAAAAAAGAAAAAAATTGCGAGGCAGTCAAAGAACTATCCGCAAAAAATAATTTCAAGTAAAAAACGAGATTCTATTAAGGACTAGCTTGTTTTTTTATTTAACTGCTCCCCCATTCTTAATTTGTCAAATTATCGCATATGCGTCAATTTGACAATTTTTTAGATTGATATCAAATTATTCTAGCTTATTATCTTTTTTATTTTTCTTTCAATTTTATCACCATCACAATGCCTCAGAATCCCAAGATATGACTGCAAGCTTTGATTGAATTCTTTTTCTGAAATCAATCCCTCAGCATTTTGTAATTAATCTAATTTTATTGTACGCTTTTTTGAAAAAAATAAAATCCGCTGTGCTGAAATTTCAGCAAGCGGATTTGCATCACCTTCTTTTTTCGGAATTGGAATTGGAAAAGGTTAAAAGAAAAAAGAAACAAAATTTAGGAAACCACTCGACGAGAACGAAGGCCGACGTCCCGATCGAAAGGATAGAACCAAAAGACCCCCATCTTGCCTTCGTTCCATTCCGCAACCGGAACGCTACCATCAGAATAGCGCGAACCCGAACAAAGCGTCCAATTCTGGATGTCTAAATGCTTCTTGATTCTCCAGAAGTAGAACAACTCGAGAACGAGCCGTTCTTCCAGTGTGATGCCCTGGTGATTTATCTCCTTGAGCTCGTTGGCGCTCAAGTTTTTAAACTCCAAATCCGCCTCAACATTCGCTCGCACCCAGATAGCATAATGCCCATCCTTGGCAGTCCGGTCAGAAGTAATAATCTCGTCCAAATTCTGATCCGTCCATTTCCATATGATAAATTTTTTCTGACACTTCAGAAACAGCCGTTCCGGCGTCATTCCTTTTGCCAGAATTATGAGCCACCACCCGCCTTCCAGTTTTTCGGGGATACGGACATTGGAAAAATCCACAGTTTCCCCAAAAACTTTTTTGTAAAAATTTTGCCACATGGCAATTTCCCTGCCATGTGGATTATCCGGACTGACTGTTTCGGATTTTTTCTCAGCCAACAATTGGAGTCCATCCAAAGTTTGCTGAAATTCAACCCCTCCAGTCCGCACTCTCTCAAAAAGATCATGCATCCTTCGAGACAATTTCCCCAACTGTTCGTCTGTGACAACTTGTATCGTCATAACAAACCTCCCTAAAAAACTAAAAAATTTTAAGAACAAGGAAGTCCGAAAACTTCCACCACTTCAAACCATTCTCGAAATGATATTCAATTGAATCACCAAATTATCATTTTGTCAAACGTTAATATTGTTTTTTGGCTTAAATAAAGGATTCTTATTGATTTCCCAAAAAAATTCACCTACAATCTCCACGAACAACTCCCGCATAATACAAAAATTATTGTCATCCTGTCGCAATTGCAACTTTTTGACAACTTTTTTTATTTTTTGTGTTACAATTTTTAATATAAATTGGCGGGAATTGTCACGTGTTTGAAATATGATAAGCTGGCGAAAAGTATAAGATAATGATAGAGTTGATGCATAACAAATCAAAAGGAGAAAAAATTATGCCAAAAATAATCATCGCATCCGGTCCGGTTATCGTGGAGGATGGAAAAGTTCTTTTAACTCAACATGGGGACACTGAATTTTGGAAATTCTGCGGCGGAAAAGTCGAGGACTTCGAAACGGATCTTATTGAAAATGCCCGCCGGGAAGTGAAAGAAGAAATGGGTCTGGAAATTGAAATTATCAACGAAACACCCTTTTTCCTTCACACGAAAAAAGAAACTCCGAAGGGAAAAATCGACGTGATTCTGGTGCATTTTCTTGCCAAACGCATCGGGGAAATTTCTCCAGGCGCCGACATCCGGGAGTGGAAATGGATTCCACTCGAAGATTTGGAAAAAGAAAACCTCGCCCCCAACATCATCCCGACCCTCAAACACTTTGGATTTTTGAAATAAATACCCTATATGCAAATTTAAAAAGCAACTTTTATTGAGTTGCTTTTTTTGCGCTTGACAATTTACTCACTCACTTTTATGCGATTGCATAAAAGTGAGTGCGATTTGCAAATTTCGCTTCTTTTTTTTAAGAAATAATTTCCTTGATTGATTTCAAAATTCCCTCTTCATCCAGTCCTGCTTCGGCGAGGATTTCTTCGCGAGTTCCGTGCTGGAGAAACTTGTCCGGCAGTCCCAAGTTTTTCACTTTCACATCCAAACCATTATTAACAACAAATTCATTCACCGCGCTTCCCGCTCCGCCAACGACGGTATTATCTTCAACGGTAATAAAATACTTGTGCGTTTTTGCGAGATTTTTTAACAATTCTTCATCCAAAGGTTTGACGAACCGCATATTCACCAAAGTGGCTCCGTTTTCCCTAGCCGCTTTCAAGCAATTTCTCGTAAGCGCCCCGAAAGACAAAATAGCCAGTTCTTTCCCTTTTCTTTCAATTTTCGCTTTTCCGATTTCTATCGCCTCGACTTTTTTCGGACTGAATTTATCCTCTCCTCCTCCGCGCGGATACCTTACTGCCACCATACCGGAATATCCATATCCTGATTCAAGCATGGAATAACATTCATTTTTGTCAGACGGAGCCATGATCACCATGCCGGGAATCATCCGTAAAAAGGAAAGATCGAAACTTCCATTATGCGTCGCTCCGTCCGCGCCGACAATTCCCGCCCGGTCAATCGCGAAAAGCACATCCAGATTCTGAAGCGCCACGTCATGGATCACTTGATCGAAAGCGCGCTGCAAAAAAGAAGAGTAAATCGCCACTACCGGCTTTTTTCCTTGACAAGCCATCCCCGCCGCCAAAGTGACCGCATGCTGTTCGGCGATTCCCACATCATGATAACGAGCGGGAAATTTTTTGCAAAAATCCACCAACCCGCTTCCGGAACACATCGCTGGAGTAATAGCATGCAATTTGTTGTCTTTTTTTGCTTTATCACATAGCCACTGCGAAAAAACATCCGTGTAGTTCAATTGCTTTTTTGCGCTTCCGTTCTTTTTTCCCGTAATCGGATCAAACGGCTTGACCGCGTGCAAAGAAAATTCATCGTCTTCCGCCGGAATATACCCCTTCCCTTTTTTAGTTATCACATGCAAAATCTTCGGCCCTTTTATTTTTTTCAAATTGGAAAGCACTTCGACAAGTTCGCCCACATCATGCCCGTCAATCGGTCCGTAATAATCAAATCCCAATTCTTCGAAAAATGTTCCAGGAGTAACCAATCCTTTTCCGTGCGACTCCACGCGCCGCGCCAATTTTCCGATCGCCGGAACAGTATCCAAAATTTTTCTTCCCTGCTCGCGAAAATTGATATATGAGGGAGAAGAAATGAGACGCGTCAGATATTTTCCCATCCCGCCGACATTGGGAGAAATCGACATCTTGTTATCATTAAGCACCACCAACATATCCGCACCGACATCTCCGGCATGATTGAGCGCCTCAAAAGCCATCCCGCTTCCCAGCGCCCCGTCGCCGATCACCGCCACCACCTGCGGAGGATTTTTTCTACCTTTATTCGCCAGTGCCATTCCAAGTGCCGCGCTGATTGAAGTGCTGGAATGTCCGACGCCAAGAACATCATATTCGCTTTCTTCTCTTTTGGGAAAAGGAGCAAGTCCGTCTTTTTTGCGAATCGTATATAGTTTTTTTTTCCGTCCAGTTAAGATTTTGTGCGGATAGGCTTGATGTCCGACGTCCCAAATTAACAAATCACGAGGAGTATCAAAAACCCGATGGAGCGCCACCGTAAGTTCCACCACTCCCAAATTCGACCCGAAATGCCCACCACTCTGCGCCACACTCTCAATCAAAAAATCCCGCACCTCCCTGCAAAGCCAAGGCAACTTCCCCGCCGAAAGTTTCCGCACATCAGAAGGAAAATCCACGCTATCCAATATTTTTTTGTTTTTCTTGTCCGTTTTCATAAATATTTAAAAAAATCAACGCGTGGCGAGCTGTCCGCAGGCTCCTTTAATTTCTTCTCCGAGGCTTTTTCTGATGGTTGCGTTGATTCCGCCCAGCAAAAGATATTCTTTGAATTTGTGCGTGCGGTTTCCGGAAGAAGATCGGAAATCACCGGAGGTCGTATTGTACCCGATCAGATTCACATGAAGCAAATGAGTGTTTCCGATCGATTTGAGATATCGCGCCAATTCTTGCGCGTCCTCTTTTGTGTCATTTGCGTCCTCCAGTAAAATATACTCCACAAAAACCTTACGCTTCGTTTTTTGGAAATATTTTTGCAGAGCAATTTTCAAACTTTCCAAATTGTCTTTCTTGTTCACCGGCATAAACTCATCCCGTTTCTTGTCATTAGCAAAATGAAGCGAAATCGCCAGATTCACTTGCGGAAATTCGCTCGCCAATTTTTCAATCCCCTCCGCGATTCCGGAAGTAGAAACGGAAATCGAACGCGAACCGAAAGCGAACAAATCCTTGTTTGTTAAAATTCGGATACTTTCAGAAACTTCCTTCCAATTATTAAACGGCTCTCCCATACCCATATAGACGACATTGGAAATGTCACAATTTTTAATTTTAAATTTTAAATTTTTAATTCCATTAAGATACTGCCTCCAAAACAAAACCTGGTCGGTTATTTCTTCCGCCGTCAGATTCCTTTTGAAACCCATTTTTCCCGTCGCGCAAAACCGGCACCCCATCGCGCAACCGACCTGGGTTGAAACACAAACCGACCAATCACCCGGCTTGGGAGAAATCAAAACCGTTTCCAAAAAATTTCCGTCAGAAAGTTCAAGGAGCGCTTTGACAGACTGCCCATCCTTCGCCTCCAAGATATTTTCCGCCGAAAAAGAAAGGATTTTGAAATTTTCATCCAATTTTTTCCGAAGCTCCTTGGACAAAGTGGAAATTTCCTCAAACGAAGAAATTCCATCGACAAAAACAGCTTTGCGAATTTGCTTTATTCGAAAACTCTTTTCCCCGATTTCCCCCAAATATTTCTCCAATTTTTCAATATCCATAAAATGTTCTCAATAAATATCCACTTATTATTCAAACTAAATAATTTCTTTGACCAAATTATTTCGCTCGTCCATTTCCAAAATCATCATTAAAACTTTCGCCAGTCGATCACTGTCATGCCGAATAAATGATCTTGTATTGGCGATTAAATCATTTTTTTTCTTTGGCGCATTTACCTTATTAACCATATTCGCAATCACAATCTTGTAATTTCTGTTCTTTTTCATCTCGGAATCAAACCTTACTATTGAATTTTTTCCTTCTTTTTTCTCATATTTTTCAACGAGACTCTTTGGAATATTATTTGCATTAAAAAGAACAAAATCAATTCTCTCTTTCCCGATATATCCGTTTATTTCTTGAGTATATTTATCCAGATCAAAATTATCAGTCTGCCCTTTTTTATTTGTCAGATTGCAATTGTACACAACTTTGGCCTTCGATTTTGCAATCGCCTCAGAAACTCCATCAACCAACAAATTTGGAACGATGGATCCATAATGATCCCCGGGTCCAATCACGATCATATCTGCATTTTTGATGGCAGTAATTGCCTTTTTATTAGCTTTCACTCTTGGTCTAAGATAAACTTTTTCAATTCCAATATTTCTCACATCATTATTGTGATCCAATTGTTTCTCTCCGACAATCACTTTTTTATTTTTTAGTTGAATGTTTAAATGCATATCCTGACTTGAAACTGGAATTACTTCTCCGCGAACATTGAGAATTTTAGAAACTTCCTCCACTCCACGCAAAAATCCTCCCTGCGTTTTTTCCAAAGCAGACAGAAAAATATTTCCAAAATTATGCCCTTTAAGCTCTCCTTTTTCAAAACGATAATTCATCAAATCCCGCAAATCTTGTGTGGAATCAGAAAGCGCCACCAAGCATTGGCGGACATCGCCCGGCGGAAGCACTCCCAACTCATCGCGGAGCCTTCCGGTCGATCCGCCGTCATCCGCCATCGAAACAATCGCCGAAATATTCACCGGATATTTTTTGAGTCCGGAAAGCAAAGTAAAGCTTCCTGTCCCACCTCCGATTGTGACAATGTTATATTTTTTCATATTTGAAAATTATGCCAATTTTTAAGCGTACCAGAATTAAAAGGTAAAAAAGTTATTTAAAAACTCAAAAAATACCCCCATAGCAATATTTTATATTTTACTCTATTTGCTGAATTGGCGGAAGAGTCTGCATTTCTCCAGTTTTTCAAGCAAAAAATGGCTTATCTAGGACCAAAACAACCACAAGCCCTTGACTTTTTCTCCAAAAAGGAGTATAGTTAAATATAGTACTTAAAACTCAAAAAGGGGCGATTTAGCCCCGTAAACATAAGAGGAGAAGAAAAATGAGAAAAAAAAATCATTTTTCTTCCGCGGAAAATTCGCGGAAGATTTCCGAAGAAATTTTTGGGATGGCGTACATTGCCGTCCCACTTGCCCTCCTTTTTTTCTCTGTCGCATGGACATTCATTGCGGCAGGGAAAGCCTTAGGTCTACATTAGACCTCAAGGAAAAAATTTCCATCACCCCTCTATCGACAGTAACATAGTCGGTATGGGTGGTTTTTTTATACGACAACATTAACAAGTTTTCCTTTCACAAAAATAATTTTCTTCACTTCGCCCGAAAGATGCGCTTGCACTTTTTCACTTGAAAGCGCTTTTTGTTTGGCATCGTCTTCGGAGATGTCCGCGCTCACAATTATCTTATCGCGTACTTTTCCATTCACTTGAACTACCATTTCAACTTCCTCATCGGCAATCAATTTTTCGTCATACTCCGGCCATTCTTCATTGAAAATGGATTCTTTATGTCCCAATTTCTCCCAAAGCTCTTCAGTAATATGCGGAGCAAACGGAGATAAAAGAATAATAAGTTTTTCCAATTGAGGTATTGTCATAGGAACATCCATTGATTCTTTTAAAAATTTTCCTATCCCTTTATCTTCTCTGATATAATTAACAAAAATCATTAACTGGGAAACAGCCGTATTAAACTTAAGATTTTCAATATCTTCCGAAACTTTCTTAATGGTTTTATGAAGTCTGCTTGCTGTTCTGAAATCCGGACCATCATCTCCACTTTTTTTATAAAATTCGATATTATTTTTATTATCTGCAATATCTTTTTCGTAAGATTCATTCCAGCTTTCTACATAATTCCAAACCTTCTCAAAAAAACGATACACTCCCACAATATTCTGTTCATTCCACATCACCTCATCTTCCAAAGGCGCCGCAAAAAGCATATACGTCCTCACGCTGTCCGCTCCGAATTTTTCAATCATTTCATCCGGATTGACAACATTACCTTTGGATTTTGACATCTTTTTTCCTTGCGCGTCCAAAACCATTCCTTGATGGCGGAGTTTCAAAAACGGTTCGTCAAAATCCAGCAATCCGATTTTTTTCATCGCTTTGACAAAAAATCTGGCGAAAAGCAGATGCATATAGGTGTGTTCCGCCCCGCCGATATACAAATCCACCGGCAACCATTCCAATCTTTCCTTGGAACAAAAAGCTTTATCATCATGCGGATCGGAATAACGCAAAAAATACCAGGATGAATCCACAAAAGTATCCATCGTGTCGTATTCGGCAGTCCAGCCTTTTCCAAAAATATTTTCCACGCGCTTTTTCAGCTCCTCTGATTTTGCCAGCGGCGCTACTCCGGTCGGCACGAAATCCACGTCCGCCGGAAGCGTCCAAGGCAAATTTTCCTCGCCGACAAAACGTGCTTCTCCTTTCGGAGAATACACAATCGGAATCGGACAACCCCAATATCTCTGTCTTGAAATCGACCAATCCCGCAAACGGTAATTCACAATCTTTTTTCCAAGACCTTCTTTTTTCAACCACTCCGTCATTTTTTGACGAGCCTGTTCTGAATTTAAAAATGAATATTTATCTGAATAAATTGTAATCCCATCATTAATATGAGCCTTCTTAGAAATTTTGCATTCCGTTAAAATAGATTTAACAACCTCATCATTTTTATCGTTTATGATTTGTTTTTTTAATCCCTCTAATGTTTCATATGTTTTATAATCATTCATTGATGGTCGTTGGTAGCTTCCACAGAGAGGAGCAATTACATACCTGATTGGCAATTCATATTTTTTGGCAAATTCCCAGTCTCTCTCATCATGCGCCGGTACTGCCATTACCGCTCCGGTTCCATAACCGCCCAAAACATAATCGGCGACAAAAACCGGAACTTGCTCGCCATTGAAAGGATTAACCGCCTTGATTCCTTTGATTTCCACTCCAGTCTTGTCCTTGGCCTCCATCCGATCCAGCTCGGTCTTGTTTTTCGCTTTTTTAACATACTCCCCTATCTCATCTTGATTCTTGATTCCCAATTCTTGATTCTTAATCAAGGGATGTTCCGGCGCCACCACCAAATAGGTGCAACCGAAAATCGTGTCTACTCTGGTAGTAAAAACTTCTATGGTTTGTTTTGGAATTTGATTATTTGAATTTGAAAATTGATTGGAAATTGGAAATTTATCATTGGAAATTCCGTTTTCATTTGAAATTTTAATTTCAAATGAAACGGTCGCTCCCTCCGATTTCCCGATCCAATTTCTCTGATTCTTCTTCGTATGTTCCGGCCAATCAACTTTGTCCAAATCATTGATAAGTTCTTCGGCAAAATCGGTGATTTTGAAAAACCAACTCGGCACTTCCTTGAGTTCGATATCGGTTCCGCAACGCTCGCATTTGCCTTCCGCTACTTGCTCGTTGGCAATCACCGTCTGGCAAGATCGGCACCAGTTCGTTTTGGTTGTTTTTTTATACACCAATCCGTTTTCGAAAAATTTCCCGAAAATCCACTGCGTCCACTTGTAATAACCCGGATCAGAAGTAACCGCCTGTTCGTCAAAATCATACGCAAAACCCAGCGACTTCATCTGCCGGATATAGTTTTCCATATTCTTCTTAGTTGTTTCGGATGGGTGGATTCCGGTCTTGATGGCGAAATTTTCCGCCGGAAGTCCGAAGGAATCAAATCCTTGCGGATGAAGAACATTGAAACCTTGCATTTTCTTGAAGCGGTAAAAAACATCGCTGGCGGTATAACTTTCCGTATGCCCCATATGCAGTCCCGTTCCCGAAGGATACGGAAACATATCTAAAACATAAAACTTCTTTTTCAAATTATCCTTATCCATTTTAGAAGCTTTATTTTTTTCCCAAATCTTCTGCCATTTTTTCTCAATTTCCTGCGGATTATATTTTTCCATAAAGTTTCTTTTTTAAGCATTTAATATCCCCATCCTATCCCATTTCTCCTTTTTTTTCAACCTATTCATATTATAATTCACATTTCGTCATTGACGCTGTAAGGGAAAAATAATACAATAAAATTTGTTGCGCAACGCGGTTTAATTCAAAATTCACAACGCTGAAATTTGAAAACAAAAATCCCCCTCGGGGGATTTTTGTTTTTTATCCACTACTGTTTCATAATCGAATTAGAACTATTATTTTCTTCTGAAATATAATTTTATCCCTTAAGCCTTGTGGTAATTTTCTTAATTACCAGCCAAGCAATCCAAAAAATAATCAAAAATACAACAATTGAAGGTAATCCGATAATTAAAAATCGAATCAAGTTATCCACAAAACCTTGCGCGCTTTTTACCAAATCGGAAACCGCCTGCTTGAATACTTGCCCCGGACGCCATCCACTGCCAACTGGCGCCACTTCCACATCTTCACTGAGTGAAATTGCAATAGTCGCCATATCCGTTTGCGATTCCAAATAGCGAATTTTTCCTTGCAATCTTTCGATCTCTCCTCGCACTCGGGAAATTTCCCGCGTCACCGCCAAAACATCATCCAATTTTCCACTGCGATCCAAAAGCCCGACAAAAGTTTGTTCTTCCGCTTGTTTGTTCTTGAGCTGTGCTTGCAAATCGACATATTGCTCCGTCACATCTTGTCCGCTGGTATATTCATTCACCACCTGCGTTGCCACTTTTTTTATTTCCGAAATCGCTATTTCAAATTCGCGTACCGGAACCTTCA
>Ga0076172_127_pt1 | contig 15711 bp, 16 predicted proteins | sample RifGroD2_FD_67769 | JGI IMG/M metagenome (GOLD analysis project Ga0076172, IMG submission 67769) | Parcubacteria (Moranbacteria) bacterium GW2011_GWD2_37_9
CCAGCAGACTGGGATTCCTGCCAAGCGCACTAAGGTTCCCCGCCATAGGCGGACCAGCAGACTGGGATTCCTGCCAAGCGCACTAAGGTTCCCCGCCATAGGCGGACCAGCAGACTGGGATTCCTGCCAAGCACAAAATAATATTAAATAAATTGCCAAAAAAACTAAATACTTTATAATTAAAATATACTAGTATAAAAAAATAAAATAGAGAATAAAATGACACTCGTATTATTCAATAATTTAACTGAAAAAGATAAAGCACGAGCAATTGAAAACTTGATTTGCGAAAGTACACCGCGTCAAGACTTCTTTTTATTGGTGGTTCTTTCTATTTTAATGGCAACTTTCGGTCTTCTCATTGATAGTGCGTCGGTAATCATTGGAAGTATGCTTATCGCCCCGATTCTTTATCCAATTCTTAGTCTTTCTTTGGGCGTAGTAATCGCGGATACAAAATTGATTGCACGTTCATTTTATACAATATTAAAATCATTGACATTTGGAATTGCCGCTTCGGCCATTGTAACTGTCTTTTTTGCTTCAAATTTTCAGGAAAATTCTGAGATTTTAGCGCGCACTCAACCATCATTGATTTATGCTGCAATTGCGATTATCGCTGGTTTTGCCGCTTCTTTTGCGCTTATAAAACCGCATTTGAGCGAAACATTACCCGGAATCGCAATTTCTGTCGCTTTAATGCCGCCACTTGCAGTTACCGGAATTGGAATTGCTAGATTTGATTGGTATATTATTAGTAATTCATTTTTATTGTTTTTAATTAATGCCGCCGGGATTATTTTTGCGAGTATGATTGTTTTTTCATTAATGCATTTATATATCAAACGACAGGTTGCTTCTGAAGCTATCAAGAAGGAATTGGCTGCGGTAAAAAAAGAATTAGAAAAAGCCAAAAAAGAACAAGAAAAAAATAATAAGGTTTATGAAAAATAAATCAGTTAGATAGAGCGCAAAAGTAAAATAAGAAAAAAGATAGGCAAAAAACCGCCCAAAATAATTTTGAAGGCGGTTTTTTGTCTTGGGCGGAGAGGGTGGGATTTGAACCCACGAGGGCGATTAAACCCTGCCACGTTAGCAGTGTGGTGCTTTCGACCAGCTCAGCCACCTCTCCTTTTGTAAATTTTTCAACAAAATAAGCTTAACATTGATTTATTTATATTTCAAGTGTGCGTCGTTTTTCGTTTGATGATCTGATAAAATAAAGTATGTTATAAAATTATCGACATCATACTTTTTGCCTAGCAATTACAATGCCAAAAACTTTTTTGGCGCCGGATTGTTTGAGAATTTTGGCGCATTCAAAAAGGGTGGATCCAGTAGTGGCAATATCATCAACTAAGAGTATGTTTTTATTTTTAATATTTTCTTTTTGTAAAACTGTGAAAGCATTTTGAATATTTCTTTGTCTTTCTTTATAATTTTTTATTTTCATTTGAGGTGAAGTATAATATTTTCGAATTAAATTATTTTCTAAAATCGGAATATCAAAACCGGGAGTTAAATTTTTCCCCAAATATTGTGCCAGTAATTGCGATTGATTGAATCCGCGCCAGCGCAGACGGTGCGGATGAAGAGGAATCGGAATAATGATGTCCGGTAAACGTAGATCGAAATTGCGAGAAGCTTCAAGCATTATTTTACTAAGTGGAATAGACAATCTTTTTACAAAACGGTATTTGAAATATCCAACTGCGCGGGAGATTATTTTCTCTTTGTATGAAGTGCAAACCAAGAGTCCGTCAATGGAGTTTTTTTTGTGGCAAGAAAAACATATTTCTCCTTTTGGTGTGATTATTTTTTCACAAATCGGGCAAATCTGATCTTTTTTTAATGATATTTTTTTCAAACAATGTTCGCAAATCCATTGATCAGATTGTTTTTGACATCCAAGGCAAGTAATTGGAAAAAGAGTATCTAAGATGAATTTTTCAATCTTTTGCTTATATCGCAATAATCTTTTCATTTTCGATTTTCAATTGAATTTTTTTATCTTTGATTTTTTCTTCAAGAATAGCTTTGGCGATTTCTGTTTCTATGAATTTTTGAATGTTTTTACGCACGAATCTGGCACCTTGATCAAAAGCGAGACTCTTTTTCGTAAGAAAATTCAACACTTCAGAAGAATATAAAAGAAGGATATTTTTTGTTTGCAATCTTTCTTTAAGTTTTTTCAGCTCAAGACTTGCAATTTTTTTGATTTCATTTTTCCCCAAAACATTAAAGGCGATAATATTATCCAACCGATTGAGAAGCTCCGGTTTCATTTGCCTTTTGAGTTCTTTTAGGGAATTTTCTTTTAAGCTAGCCCATTTTTGTGAGATTTCCTGTTCTTTTTGACCAAATCCCATATTTGAAATATCAGAAAATTCCGCAGTTCCCGTGTTGGAAGTAAGAATGATTATGGTATTTTTGAAATTCACACTGCGTCCTTCCGAGTCAGTGAGTATCCCATCTTCCAATATTTGTAGTAGGATATTGAAAATGTCCGGATGAGCTTTTTCTATTTCGTCAAAAAGAACTAAGCTGTGAGGCTTGCGGCGAACTTTTTCCGTGAGTTTTCCTCCTTCGCCAAACCCGACATATCCAGCTGGCGCTCCTAGAAGTTGGGATGTTTGGTGTCTTTCCATAAACTCACTCATATCTATACGAATTAGCGAATTTTCATTGCCAAATAAGTTTTTTGCCAGCTCTTTAGCTGTCAATGTTTTTCCTGATCCGGTTGGTCCTAAAAAAAGGAATGATCCAATTGGGCGATTAGGATCTCCTATTCCGCTATATGCGCGATAAACAACTTCAATTATTTTTTCAATCGCTTCCGTCTGCCCGATTATTGTGGAGCTTAATTTTTGATGTAAATTTTTTAGTTCGGGAGCGAAAGAATGTGACAATTTTTCCGAAGGAATGCCGGTTATTTGTGAAACAGTATTGGTAATATCATTACTGTCAATAAAAACCGGATTAGTTTTTTCCAATTCCTGCTGTTTCTTTTTTAGATTTTCTAATTGTATGGCAAGCAAATCTTCTTTTTTGCGAAGAGTAGCGGCTTCTTCATATTTTTCCGTATTAACAAAGTTATTTTTTTCAGTGGAAATTTCTTTCAGTTGTTTTTCTGTTTTTTTAATTTCAGGCAAAAAAGATAATCCGGTTGATTTGTTTCGCAGTCTTGAAGCTGTTTCATCTAGGATGTCGATGGCTTTGTCAGGAAAAAATCGTTCAGTTATATATCTACTGCTTAGAGCGACGATTTGATCCAGCGCTTGATTGGAAATTTCAGCGTTATGAAATTTTTCATAAGATGGTTTTATTCCTTGGAGAATTTTTCTTGTATCATGAGTATTTGGTTCGTTTACGATTACGTTTTGAAATCTTCTTTCCAGTGCGGGATCTTTTTCAATATATTTCTTATATTCATCTAATGTGGTGGCTCCGATGCATTGAATTTTTCCGCGCGCCAAGGCAGGTTTGAGAATATTGGCAGCATCCAACCCGCCACTGGCGTTTCCTGCTCCGATAAGCGAGTGAATTTCATCAATAAATAAGATTATATCTTCGTTTTCTTCCGCTTCGTAGATAATATCTTTGATACGACTTTCAAATTCTCCGCGAAAATTCGTTCCAGCAACAACCAGCGCTAAATCTAAAGACAAGATTTTTTTTCCTGCCAGCCGAGGAGAAACTTTGCCTGAATTTATTTTTTGCGCCAAGGCGGAAACTAATGCTGTTTTTCCTACACCCGGATCTCCGATAAGAAGAGGATTGCTTTTATTTTTTCTTCCGAGAATATGAATTATCCTTTCTATTTCTTTTTCTCTTCCGATTATTTTTTCTTTTTTCAAGAAAACGTCATCATTGATATTGACACAAAAAACATCTAATGTTGGAGTTTCTGATTCGGACAATTCTTGTCCGGTAAGCGATAAACCCGGAAGATCAAATAATTTAGAAAGGCTTTTTATATCCGATCCTTCAAGGAATGATTGTTGCATAGCGCCATTCCCTTGCTTTTTTGCTTTATTTTTTTTCAATAGGCGCGAGATATTTTTATTTGGCGTTTTGATAATAGAATGAATGAGGTGTTCGGTTCCGACGTATGGGTAACCCATTTTCTTAGCAACAAGATATGCGCGAGTAATTGCCAGAGAAACATCCGGCGATAATTGAGGTTTTTCTTTCGCTTGATTGACACGTGAATCGTTCGAATAGTTTTTTAAAGAAAAAATATTATCAAAGTCGGATCTTTTCACATTCATATTTTCCAAGATTCTATTACCCATACTTCCTTTTTCTAAGAAAATAGCGAAAAGTAAATGTTCTGAAAGTATATAGGGAGATTCATAAAATAAAGCGATTTTGCCAGATTCATAGAGGCTTTTTTTCGCGTGCGATGTCATTTTTTTGGATAATTTTGGTTCTAACATAATAGTTTTTGTTATTATCAAATATGTACATACTATTCTATTTTTATCTTCGTTGAATGTCAACTTTTTCCGGGATAAGTTTTTAATATGAATAATTTTGGAAAAATATGATATGCAAGTTGCTTGTGTGGAAAAAATATATTATAATATAAGAAGATAATGTTTTCTATTTATTGTAAGATAAAATAAAAATAAAAGTTAAATCAAAAAAGAATGTTTAATTTTTTTAAGAGTAAAGAAAATCGCTTTTTCGGGGTTGATTTTGGCGGGAGCGCTATCAAGGCAGTAGAACTTTCTTTAGAAAATCAAAAAGTTACTTTGATGAATTATGCATGGATTGATTTTAGCGGAGAACAAATAAAGGAAGAGCTGGATAGTCAATCTATTAATAAAATTACGGAAATTTACTTGGGTAAGCTCATAGATAAAATGGAGCCGAAAACTAAAAATGTTTGCGCTTCTATTCCGGGATTTAGCGGATTGGTTAATGTTATTGAGATTTCCAATATTAAAAAAGAGGAAGTGGGAAATGCTATCGAATACGAAGCGTATAAATATATTCCCGTTTCTTTGGATGAAGTGTATTTGTCATGGGATGTCCTTGATTTAGGAGAAGCGGATAGAAAAATCATTCAAAATGAAGAAAATGGCAAAGATTTTTCCGAAAAAAATGAGAAAGAAAAAATAAAAGTACTTCTTGTGGCTGCTCCAAAAGATGAAGTTAACAAATACGAAGAATTGATAATGAAAAATGGATTAAGAACTGCTACATTGGAATTGGACGTGTTTTCATCCGTACGTTCTCTTGTGGGAGATGATATGGGGAATTATTTATTGATTGAAATTGGAGCGCGCACGACAACTATTGCCGCAATTAAAAAAGGTAATGTGATTATAAATCGTAATTTATATATTGGCGGGAATGAATTTACAAAAAATATTTCCAGAGGAATGGATATTTCTTGGTTTAGGGCAGAAAGATATAAAAAAGAGAAGAAAGATTTAATAAATACAAATCAGGCGAGTGTAAATTTTTCCGCTTTGGATGTCATTTCCGGGGAAGCTAAGCGAATAATGCGAATGTTTCAAGAAAAAGAAGATGTGTCTCGAATGGATGGAATTATTATTTCCGGAGGAACTGCAAAAATGGTTGGAATATTGGAATATTTTGAAAGGGAGCTGGGAAAGGGTGTTATAATTGGTAATCCGTGGAAAAAAGTGAAGTATGAAGCAAATTTGGAGGCGGTAATCAAGGATATCGGACCATCTTTTTCTGTTGCGGTCGGAGCGGCATTGAAAGGCGTGGAAGATTATCAGCGAAATATTTAATTGAAAATATAAATCTTAAATTTTTTCGAATTTCTTGAATATTTTTATTCGGTTTTTCGAAAATAATATTAAAGCGATGGTTAATATAAATCTTCACAGGGAAGAAAAAAAAGAAAATAGAATCTATGAATTGAATTTTTGGCGTAGCGGAACTTTTTTTTCAATAACTTTACTGATCGTGACTTCTTTTATTTATGCTGGTCAACTTTTATATAAAAAAAAGTTGGTTTCAAATGAAAATGCTATTATAAAGGAAATATCCGAAAAGAAAAGTTCTTTAGGAAGCGCGGCTCTTGTCAGTATTAAGGATTTCGATCAAAGGATTTCTAAGATTGATAATAATTTGGCACAGCGAGTTTATCCTAATGATGTGCTTGCTTATATAGAGGATTTTTTAGTAAAGAATGTTTATATTGATAGTTATAAATATGAAGATTCAAAGCAAGAGGTTGCGTTGAACGTAATAGCTGATAGCTATAATGCAATAGCTAGTCAAATTTTAAATTTTAAAAAATCAGATAAGTTTTCTAATGTAGATATTTCCAGTACAAACAGAACGGAGGAGGGAAAAATAACATTTACATTAACGATGATTTTATCTAATTATAATAATCCGGAAAATAATTTGTAAGAATAATTATTTTATAAAAATATGAAACTAAAATTCTTGTTTGTTCCCTTATCAATCTTAATTTCCATAGTGTTGGTTATTTGGTACATTTGGCCGACATGGTTTGGCTTGGAGGGAATCAGAGAATATCAAAAGCGCATAGATATAAAAAAATGCGAATTGGAAGAAGCGGATTTCAAAGTTCAAAACGCTGAAAGTTTGAAAAATTTTATGAGTTCTACTGATGGAAAAGTCTCAGTGGACAAGATTTATGAATATTTTCCAATTGAAGAAAAGAATGAAAACATCATTAATGATATAAATTATATCGGAAACAGTTCTTCTGTAAGCATTATTGGCATAAATGTTAAAAGTGAAGAATTGAAGGATGATGATGATAAAGTTTTAACAACAGCAAAAGGTAGTGCAAATAAAAAATTATCCAGTACGCCTATGGCTAAAGCATGTTTAGATAGGATAGCGGAAAAATACGGAGACGTATCTGATATGGACATTAGTTATTTAGATCCTTTTGCCGGTCTGAACAATAGTTCCAGTGATATTGTTGGTGAAATTGAGGGTACTAAAGAAAATTCAATAGTATCCATCAAAGCGGATGTTAAAGTTTCCGGTTCATATAAACAGTTGATTGTATTTTTGGATAATTTGTATCGAATGAGGACTATAAATAATGTGTCCTCGATAAATATTTATAAGGATAATAATAAAAGAAATGAAGAGAATGCTGTTTCGAATCTCGATTTTTTGTCGATGGATGTGAGTGCATATTTTGCTTATTTGCCAACGGATAATAATACCGCGCTAGGATTTGACGATCCAATTTTTGAAAAGAAATTATTTAATTTAACTGCCATTAATAAATTAAATATTCCAGAAATAAATATTGGTGATACGGGAAAAGACAATCCTTTTATTCCCTAATATAATTTTTGTTTAAAAAGATGCTTAAGTTTAGGTTGATTATTAAAAATGAAAAATAAGCTGAAAAAATGGAGGATAAAAATAAAAAACATCAAAAAGATGAAAAAAAATCAAATTCTTCAATAGTTGACAATGGAGTGGATTCGCTAGAGGAGAGAGCAAAGGAAATGAAAATTCCTTTTTTGAAAAAAGCTCCTTCGGCAGTCAGTGATTCGATTTTGAGAATAATTCCGGAAAAAACGGCGCGCAATTTTAATATGGTTGCATTTGAAGATTCTGAAAGCAAGGGAGTAAGTGTGGCAATGGTTGATCCGCAGGATATTCAAGCACTGGACGTGCTTAGATTTATTGCAGAAAAAGAAAAAAAGGAAATAAATATTCATATAGCTTCTGCGGAAGTGGTAAGGGAAATCATTGATAAATATAATACTGCCGAAGAAGCAGTAGAGGCGGTAGTTGAATCGTTTGAATTAGAGAGATTTAAGGATCAAAGATCTTTGTTGGGAAAAAGGAATGTTGATGACCAACAAAATAATATACAAGATGCTCCGGTTTCAAAACTTGTAAGTGTGGTAATAAAACATGCTGTTGAAAAAAGAGCTAGTGATATTCATTTGGAGCCGACTGATGATGGTTATCGTATTAGGTTTCGTGTCGATGGAGTTCTTTATGCATCCTTGATTCTTCCAATGGAAGTAGGAAAGGCTTTTGTTTCGAGAATTAAAATACTTTCAAATTTGAAAATAGATGAAAAACGAAAACCGCAAGATGGTAGATTCAATGTGAGTGAAGGCGGAGAAAATATTGATTTTCGCGTTTCTACTTTTCCTGTTGTCGGAGGAGAAAAAGTAGTTATGCGTGTTCTTACTAAAGATAAGGGAATTTTTGATTTTAGCAAGCTGGGGCTTATTGGGCATAGCAAAGAGATTTTATCACGTAAAATTAATGAACCGAATGGAATTATATTAATTACTGGTCCTACCGGAAGCGGAAAATCAACAACATTGTATTCATTTCTTAATGTAATCAATCAAGATACAAGAAATATTGTAACGTTGGAAGATCCTGTTGAATATTCAATAGAAGGTGTGAATCAAAGTCAAATTAAGCCGGAAATAGGATATGATTTTGCTAACGGGCTACGTTCAATCTTGCGTCAAGACCCTAATGTTATTATGGTAGGAGAAATTCGTGATGGAGAAACAGCTGAGCTGGCAATTCATGCCGCGCTTACTGGACATTTGGTTTTTTCTACCCTGCACACTAACAGCGCTATTGGCGCAGTTCCGAGGCTTGTGGACATGGGTATTGAGCCTTTTTTACTTTCTTCCTCTCTTAAGGCTGTTGCTGCTCAGAGATTGGTGCGTAAAATTTGTACTTCTTGCAAAGAGGAATTTTCTGTATCCGATAAAGTAAAAAACAATCTCTTAGAGGAAATAAAAAATGTGCCAGAAGAAGAATTGAAGAAATATGATCTGGACATATCCAAAGGATTGAAATTTTATAAAGGACGAGGATGTGAAGAATGTGGGGGGACTGGTTTGAAGGGTCGATTAGCAATTTATGAATGTATTGAGGTTAATGAAAGTATTCAGGAGGCAATCAATGAGGGTAAGGAAATGAAAGTGGATGAATTGGCGAAAAGCCAAAAAATGATTACAATGAAGCAAGATGGAATATTGAAAGCGCTCAAAGGGATGACAGCTCTTTCAGAGGTTGAGAGAGTAACGGAAGGAAGTTTGACTATCGGAGGGGATGTGGATGATGATCGCGGATAAATATGGTAGAATGAAATTGATTTGAAAAGTATTTTAATTATAAAACAATAATTAGGTTAATTTTTCGGAAACTATGAAAAATAAAAAGCTGATTTTATTGGTGGAAGATGATATTTTCGTGAAAGATATTTATAATTACAAACTTACATCCGAAGGATATGAGGTAGCAGTGGCAGGAAACGGAGCGGAAGCACTTAAATTTATGGAAAGCAGAAAACCGGATCTTATTTTATTGGATATTGTAATGCCGTTTATGGATGGGAAAGAAACGCTTCGAAAAATAAAATCTAACGATGAATGGAAAACAATTCCAATTATTATGTTAACTAATTTGTCGGAAGCTGATGATATTGAAGAAGTAGAATCTCTAGGTATAGATAAATATCTAATAAAATCGCATTTTTCTCCATCGGAAGTTTTTGCAAAAATTCAATTGATGATTGGATAGGTAAAACTAATCATAGAATAGTATTCGCGTGCTTGAAAATCTAATGCTTTTTGTCTGAATGTATAAATTATATAGAAAACAAAAATAAAAAATAAATATTATGGAATCATTTCATGTCGAACAAAAAATAAAAAGCCTGCTACTTCTTGTTGCTCAGCAGGGCGCTTCGGATATTCATTTTGTCGTGGGACGTTATCCGACGCTTCGGATTGACGGAAAGTTGCAACCAATAGCTAAGGAAAATATTTTAACTGCGGATGATACAAAAGCTATCAGTAAGGTTTTTCTCAGTGAAGAAAAAAGCAAGGAATTGGCGGAAACCGGAGAAACGGGATTTTCTTATAATTTTGAGAATAAAGCCAGATTTCGCGTGAATGTATTTTTTCAAAAAGGATTCATTAGTATCGTTATGCGTCTGGTGCAGACAAAAATCCGAACTCTAGATGAATTAAATATGCCGTCTGCGCTCTATGATTTCACGAAACATTCGCAAGGACTTGTTTTGGTTACCGGACCGGTGGGACACGGAAAATCAACTACTATGGCGGCTTTGGTTGATTATATTAATCATAATTATGAGAAAAATATTATTACAATTGAAGATCCGATTGAATATATCTACGATCAAGATCGTTGTATTATAAACCAACGAGAAATCGGACAGGATGCGCAGAATTTTGAAAGAGCATTGCGTGCGGTTTTTCGTGAAGATGCCAACGTTTTGCTTATTGGAGAAATGAGAGATTTGGAAACTATCGCCACTACGCTCACAGCGGCGGAAACCGGACATTTGATTTTTGCAACTATTCACACGAATAACAGTGCGGAAACTATCGATCGTATTGTGGATGTTTTTCCTTCTCATCAGCAAAATCAAGTACGTTCGCAATTGGCGAATGTTCTTCTTGGCGTTATTTCTCAGCGTTTGGTACCGAAGATAGGAGGAGATAGAATTCCAGCCGTTGAAATTATGGTGAAAAACAATGCGGTTGAAAATTTGATTCGTGAAAATCGTTCATATCAAATTGACGGAGTAATTGAAACCGGAATGAGAGAAGGAATGGTTTCTTTGGATAAATCGCTTAGTGATTTGGTGAAAAAAGGATTGATTACGATTGATGATGCTTTTACGTACGCTAAAAATAAGGATTATTTTAAAATGTTAATCAAGAAATGAAATTCCAATAAGTCCGATTAGTCAAATAAGACAAATAGGACGAATAAAATATTATGAAATTTGTTTTTGAAGCCAAAGATCAAAATGGAAAAGTGAAAAAAGGAAAAGTGGAGGCCGTCAACAAAGAAACGGCGGTTGAGGTTTTACATCAAAATATGTTAGTTCCTTTTTCTATTGAGCAGGAAAAGGAAATGAACAAGTTTCTCAAAGATTTGCAAAATTCATGGGATCGAGTGAGTCAGAAAGAATTGATGATTTTTTTTCGTCAATTTTCTACCTTGATTGGAGCTAAAGTTTCAATTATTAATTCTTTGCAGGCAGTGCGCGAGCAGATGGAAAACAAGGCATTGCGCAGGGTTATTCAGGAAATTTCTAATGATATCGAAGACGGAATGACACTGGCAGAAAGTCTTGAAAAACATCCGGAAATTTTTTCAGCTCTCACAGTAAGTACGGTAAAAGCGGGAGAAGTTTCTGGAAATTTGCAAAAATCGATTTCCTATATCGCCGATAATATCGAGAAAAATTATCAACTTACCGCGAAAATAAAAGGAGCGCTTTTTTATCCGGTATTTGTTATTATTGCCGCATCAATCATCGGTTTTTTGACGATGATTTTTGTCATACCTAAACTTACTCAAGTTATTATTGATATGGGAGCGGAAATTCCTTGGTATACTCAAGTGATAATTACTACTTCTAGTTTTTTTGAAAATTATTGGTGGGCGATTTTGGTGGTTATTTTGGGGGTTGTCGGAGGGAGTATGTATTACACTAGAACGGAATCCGGAAAAAGAGATTGGGATTTTGTTGTTTTGAAAATTCCAATTATTGGAAAATTGGCGCGATATGTATATATAACCAGATTTTCTAGTAATTTTTCAATGCTTTTAGCGGGAGGAATTCCGATTGTGCAGGCGCTTGTGGTGGTAAGCGAAGTTGTCAATAATACTATTTACAAGGGAATCATTCTTCGTGGCGCGGATGAGGTCAAGGCAGGGGGAAATATTAGCAGTATTTTTTCCCGGTCGACATATATTCCCGTAATTGTCACCAGAATGATAAAAATAGGAGAAGAGACGGGAGAGATGAATGGTTCGCTTGACAGTATCGCCAGTTTTTATGAAAAAGAAACGGATAATATTGTTCGTAATTTGACATCATTGATTGAACCGGTTTTGATTGTGTTTTTGGGAATTGGTGTGGCAGTTTTGGTTTTTGCGATTTTGCTGCCAATATATAACATTACGGGAAATATTAAGTAGTTCTATGTTTTATATTGAGGGTGTGATATAATTATTGTAAGGAAATTGGGATAGGTTTAAATATAGAAAATAAAAATTAAAAAAAAGAATGGAGGTGAAAATATGAAAAATACAATGAAAAAAGGTTTTACATTGATCGAACTTTTGATTGTTATTGCAATTATCGGTATCTTGGCTTCCATCGTTTTGGTATCCTTGAACAGTGCGAGAACAAAAGCTAGGGATGCTCAGTTTAAGGCACAAGCTTCCAGTGTTCATGCGGCGGTTGTTATAGATTGTGATGATGGAACATATAATACTACCGAAGCTCTGCCTGATCCAACATCGTGGACAACTACTCCTGTTTGCGGATCTAGTGGAATTATCACATCCGGAGTTCTTGCGCCAGGCGCAACTGGAACTGCATGTACTTCGGCTACAATTTCAAATACTGGAGTTGTTTTTGCGGACTGCTAATTTTAGTCTTTTTACCTACTAACATAAAGTTGGTAGGTATATGAGGTTAAAATTGTTTTATATTTTATATAATGTTAAAAAAATATTTATTTACAGAAAGACAAGGGTTTACATTAATCGAGCTTTTGATTGTTATTGCAATTATCGGTATTTTGGCTTCCATCGTTTTGGTATCCTTGAATAGCGCGAGAATTAAGGCTAGGGATGCGTCATTCAAATCAACCGCGTCCAGTGTGAATGCGGCGGCAATGATGTGTTGTAATTCTGAAGGAATAATTCAAGAAAAAAATGCGGGTGATGGTGGCGCGGTGGCAATTTGTAATCCTGCCCAAGGAACAGTCTATCCGGATGATGCAAATTTGGAAACAGCGGTTGTGAACACCGCTTGCGCCAATGATCATTATCAAATTACTGTTACACCTGGAACAGGAAACCTTGGGACTTGTACTAGTGCGACATTTAATCAAACTGGAATTATCGGCTATGCCGGATGCTAATTTTCAAGGAATTAGGAATCGAGACATATTTATAGGGTATTTACTTTTTTGAAGATATGATTATTTTAATTTTTTTTATCGGCGGTTTAATAACAGGGAGTTTTTTAAATGTTGTTGTATATCGATTGAATTTGGCAGAGTCGATGTTCGCTGGGCGATCGATGTGTCCGCATTGCAAAGCCAAAATCCGTTGGTATGACAACATTCCGCTTCTTAGCTTTGTTCTTCTGCGGGCTGAGTGTCGCGATTGCAAGGGAAAAATTTCATGGCAATATCCATTGGTGGAATTTTTGACAGGATTGTTTTTTGCGTTAATCGGTATGTGTTTTTTTTCTCTGACAGATTATCAGTCTTGGATTGAAACCGGATTTTTATTAGTGCTTTTTTCCGCGCTAATGGTGATTTTTGCTTATGATTTGAAGTTTATGGAAATCCCGATGATTTTTTTGTCTCGTGGTAAAGGGATATCGACATCGATGCTTGAACAGTAGGTCTCAATGTCTGTATGTCTGCATCCTAGAAAGCCAGCGATTTCTAAATGATGTTTTGTTTCATGGACGTCTAGATTGCCTATGGACATTTTCATTATTTGCTTACATTGCTTTTTTAGTTTATCAAGATACTGATCCTCATAATCGCCAGACCATATGGATAAGAAGCAAATATCATAGCTGTCATTATCAAGGGCTGATATGGTTTTTTCTACAACATACCAATTTGAGATAACCTGAAGTGCAGGCTGTTTTCCCAATACAGTAATTTTAGAATTTGGGATATGCTCTTTTATTGTCTTTGACCTTGTTATAGTAAGAAAATCGCTGTACCGTATCTTTAATGTAACTGTCTTTGCCTTGTAAGACTCTGACTTGAGCCTGTCAACCACATCCTTTGCAAGTTCAAACAATGTTCTTTTTACGAGATGCATATCATTTGTATCTGCCTGGAATGTAATCTCCCTGCTCATGGAATCAGGCTCATAAAACGGCACAACAGGACTGTTGTCAATACCGTGAGAATGTTCATAAAGCGTCCTCCCGAAGACCTCGCCAAAGTTTCGTATCAAATACTGGACAGGTAATTTTGCAAGTTCACCTATTGTCTTCACACCAAGTTCATTTAGTCTATTTTCTGTTTTCTCACCAACACCCCACAACTTCCTTACAGACATTGTTGAAAAAACCTTCTCAATGTCTTTATCCCTTATGACAGTAAAACCATCTGGCTTGTTCATATCGCTTGCCATCTTTGCAAGGAGTTTGTTCGATGCAATGCCAACAGATGCAATAAGCCCAAGTTCTGCCTTTATCCTGCGTTTTACCTCCCTTGCAATATCCAGAGCACCTTTTGGATTTTCAGTAACATCCATGAATGCCTCATCTAGACCAAATGATTCAACAAGTGGTGTGTATCCTTGAAGTATTGCCATAAATTTATCTGACTCTTTTTCATATGCCTCAAAATCAACAGAAAGAAAAACTGCATTTGGACATCTTTTATAAGCAGTCCGAAGCGGCATGCCTGACCTCACTCCGAACTTCCTTGCCTCATACGATGCGGCAGATACAACACCCCTCTTTGCAGGGTCGCCATCTCCTCCGACAATAACAGGCTTGCCTTTGAGTTCAGGTCTTTTCTTTATTTCAACAGATGCGAAAAATGCATCCATGTCTATGTGTATTATGGAACGGTTCATATTTTTATCCCAAAAATACCCTTCTGCGGTTGCCTGTCCTGCTGGTAAACCGTCTAGATGGGAGGCTTTTAGAGGCCACGGGTTTGCAAGCGGGGCAGGCAACCGCAAATACTAACAAGATTTTCATCCCCCGCACACCTATACATAAGTGTGCGGGCTTATGTGGGTTTGTTTAGTAATAGCACAGGAAGAGGCATGAATCAAATATATTGAATTTTTACGGATAACATATTAGAGTATTTATCAATCATTATTCTATACGGAGGTAAACATGCTTAAAAGGATTTTACTGACAGCGTCGGTTTTAATCTTTGCTGTTGGACTAATTTCAAATGCTGCGCCTGCAGCAGAAAAAAAAATAAAGGTGAAAGGAGATAGCGAATTGGAAAAACTAAAAAATACAAAGGCTGTTATAGAAACAAAATACGGGAATATTGAAATAAGATTTTTCCCTGATGCAGCGCCGAACCATGTCAAGAATTTCATGAAACTTTCAAAAGAGGGTGTGTATGACGGCACAATATTCCACAGGGTTATACCCGGATTTATGATACAGGGCGGAGACCCAAACACCAAAGGTCCGAACAAGGCAGCATACGGTATGGGCGGACCAGGATATAATGTAAATGCAGAGTTTAATAAGATAAGCCATAAAAGGGGAATTGTTTCTATGGCAAGGTCAATGCACCCTGACAGCGCTGGCTCACAGTTTTTTATAGTAGTTGCAGACTCAACATTCCTTGACGGGCAATATACTGTATTCGGTGAGGTTACAAAAGGAATTGAGGTTGCAGACAAGATTGTAAACCTCCCCAGAAATGCAAACGATCTGCCTGATGAGCGGGTTGAGATGAAGGTGAAGATAATAGAGTAGAATATTCCGTTTATATCTGATTCAACACCTCCCCCGCTACCCCCTCTTCCTCTCCCCTCGTCTTAATCTCACCATTAAGTCTTTTTTCAAGGAGTGTTCCTAGAATCTTCTTGTATATCGGTCCCTCTGCAATGCCCATATTCTTTAAATCACCGCCTGTAAGGACTGTCTTTATATCCTTAAGGTGAGTGATGAAGTTTGAT
>Ga0076172_137_pt1 | contig 8970 bp, 8 predicted proteins | sample RifGroD2_FD_67769 | JGI IMG/M metagenome (GOLD analysis project Ga0076172, IMG submission 67769) | Parcubacteria (Moranbacteria) bacterium GW2011_GWD2_37_9
TGAAGAATTGAGCCAGAAAGTTATTCTTTGTTGTCCGCTGGCAGTTGTTGGGTTAGTTGTCGCTCCCCATTCGGCATAATCACTGTCATTGGTAAGATTTACTCCTCCTATGGTTACATAGGAAGAACCTCTTTCTGTTCCAAGATTTCTTCCCCAAATGGATACGGCTGCTCCTTTGGTTGGCGAACCTTCCCAGCCGGAAACAGGAGCGTCAGTGAGATCGGAGAAAAGAACAACCGGAGGCTGGGCGGCATTTGCCGTAACAAAAATTCCAATTCCAAAAAATACTGCTACCAGAAACAAGATTTCTTTTGTTTTGTTTTGCATTTGTTTTTTCAATTTAATTTGACCAATTACTCATCACCACCCCCAAATCCCTCGTATTCACAATTCCGTCAGAATTGACATCAGATTCAGTATTTCCGATTTGGAGCCAGTTGGTGATGGCGGAGATGAAATTGGTGAGTGTATAAGTTGTTGGAATTATACAAGCCTCACACACTCCTCCGCAATCGATTCCGGTTTCGTCTTGGTTTTGGATGTTGTCGGAGCAGGTTTCTTCGGCTGCGCTAACATATTCAAAAGCTCCGATGTCATAGGATATTCCTTGGGGACGGGAGACTCCGAGAAAGTCATTGGGAATCGAAGCGAGGGTTGTGCCTGCATTGATAGCGGGGGAAGTTGATTGGAGAGTGAAATCATTAGTGAAAGGAGAGGTGAAAAGAGGGTTTTGATTAACTGCAATCGAATCCCAAGATGGCAAAGTTAAGGAGGTATTGGAAACGCTAAACCATAAATTATTATTTATCGATAAAGGAGTTTGACATGAAGACTCAAGTATAAAAGGATATCCTTTCGTATCTACTACAATATTATTTTTCCATTCGTACGTACCGCCAAAACTATATTCTGACCCAACCTGATGATGTACTTTTAATCCGGAATTTTCAGTATTTTCCGCCTCGCCGTAGCCATATATAGTATTATTGTAATATCTAACCGTTGCAGTGTTATCCGTACCATAAAGACTTATTGCCTGATTATACATCTGAACGGGGGAATACAATCCTGTATTAATAAGAATATTATCATAAACATCCACGCTGGCATCAAACCCCGTACCTTCATCACAATAAAGCGTACCAATGTTTATTCCCGGACCAACCTGATTTTCGATCCAATTATTATGGATACTGAATGTTCCGGAAAAACTTCCGCATCCATTTTCATCATAAAAATGAATTCCAAATCTGGCGATGTTATCCTCAAGTCTATTCCAGCCAATTTCAGGGGCTGGCAAAGTCACATCACTTCTAAGACTGAAATATGTAGCGTGTTCCTTATTGCTTGTTGTCGGTCCACCATAATCATGAATATAATTTCCAAAAACCTTTAAATTTGAAATATTCTCATATCCCAAAGTTGTGTAATTATTTGCCGCTCCAATAATAGCTCCAGCCTGCCCAAACGCATCAGTTCCTGGAACTTGCTGAAGATTATTAGCCACAACCCTGCCATTTGAAGATCCAGAAATACATGCTCCTCCACTGGCAAAAACACGGAGTTTTGAAAAAACCCAAAAATCATTTCTTGTATAAAAATTTTGCACAGCCCCATAAAGCGCGGTACTTATGACCACACTTGAATTTGGATATGCAACCATCGCAACATTATTATTCGCAATTCCATCAAGTTGCAAGCTTGACCCATATTGCAATCTATCGTTAAGCGTCATATCAGTCACGTAAATTATATCTCCCACTCCCGCCGTATTTCCACGAACAGCATATGTCATTGTCGCCCACGGAGATACCCATGATCCGACTCCAGAATCAACACCGCCTGCTTTTACAAACCTAATTATTCCATCTGATCTTGCATAAAAATCCAATTCCGTCGAATTTACTCCTTCCACTTCCACATAAATCTTCCCTGCTCCGTCAGCAACAGCGGAAGGAATGGAGAAAGCGATTTCTTGCATTTTATGCGAGGTATAGAGATCGGAAGGTCCTCCGGGAAGTTGTCCGTCGGCATTTTTCCAATAGTAGACATGGGCGGCTTCGTGGATGGAATTGTTTGAATCTTTGAAATATACTTTTGATGTTCCTTGAGAAGATCCGAGATTATTTCCCCAGATGGTTACGATTGCTCCTTCTCCCAAACCATCTCCCAGTCCTGATTTGGGACCATTGATAAGGTCGGAGAAATTGAGAATCGGTAAACTTGCGGCTTTTGAATTATTTGATACGTTGATTCCAAAAAAAATCAATACTAATAAAAAGATAATCTTTAATCTTATTTCTTGCATATAAATAAATTATCTCACTCTCACAACTACATATTTTGTATCCTTATTACCTACCTTATCATAGGCAGTGATGCGCATTGTATGTACTCCGGAAGGAGCATTCATAGGGATAATCATAGAAGCCGATTTCGTTTCTTTACTCTTGATAGCACCACCTATGAAAGAATATTTATAATGGTCAATTTTGTTATTATCCTTAGCTTTCCACCAAAGTTTTTCCCCTCTTGATTTTGTCAGAAAAGCAGGCAAATCGTATATGTCCGGATCTTCGGTATCAACCTTAACATAATATTTCGAAGATTCTTCTACTTCATTATCATTAACATCGTAAAATTTGAACTTAACCGAATAAGTAGCATCTTTTTTAGCTTTTACAGAAATTTTCCATTCACCTTTTTTAATATCCACATCTTTATATTCATCCCCATTTACATAGGCAACCACTTTTCCACCATTAAGTCCATCTACTTCTCCCTTAAAGGAAAACTTTCTATCCCTGGCGTACATTTTCTTTGAAGATGAAATTTTTGTTCTTTTATCATCGGACTTTGATTTAAATTTTGGCTTTTCGACATCAATATCACTTTGTACAACCTCCGCCTCATCAACATCAACATCAACAGCGTCATCAGTATCATCATCCACAACAGGCGCACTGGCAACAGAAAAACCAATAGTAAAGTCCGTCGCACTAGCATTTTCCGAAGCATCTTGGCAACGAACATAATAATTATACGAATTTCCATCCGTTAATCCGGTAATAGTCTGAGAGTGGGAAGTTCCTCCAGTAGTATTAGTCATCGAAGCATAAGCAGTGCCGGCAGATGTGGAATACTTACAAGTTGCCGATTCATCGGTGGAAACTCGAAGTGACGCACTGGTTGTTCCAGATGCCAATACGCCAGAGGATGATCCGTTATTAGTTATGGATGGAGCGGTTGTATCCGGAGTTTCAGCAATAGAAAAACTAACAGTAAAATCAGATGAGTTGGCATTTTCCGAAGCATCTTGGCAACGAACATAATAATTATACGAATTTCCATCCGTTAATCCGGTAATAGTCTGAGAGTGGGAAGTTCCTCCAGTAGTATCGAAGCATAAGCAGTGCCGGCAGATGTGGAATACTTACAAGTTGCCGATTCATCGGTGGAAAGAGACACTGCGGTTTGAGTAGTTCCAATAGGTAGCACTCCTGACGGCTGACCATCAGAGAGAACCGGAGCAGCTACATCAGGAATAACCGGAAAGGAAACTGTGGCGCCAGTTATCAAACCGGAAGTCAATGCACCACCCGACTCGTCTGAAATTTCATTTAACCGCAAAGATAAAGAAGTAGAATCAGCAGTAAAACCGGCAGTGGTTTTAGCATGGATTGTAACTAAATGAACATCGCTTCCATTGGCATATCCAGAAGCTGTGATTCCGGCAAATCGCAAATGACCATTTGCAATATCTGTAATATTAATAACCATCAAATAACTGGAAGTATCCACTCCTTTATCAACGCCATCGGTTCCCTGCGCGGTATCAATTTCCACAAAATCGGGATCAAAATCAAAGTACATATTAAACGCGCCTAAATCTTTCCCTCCAGTATCCATATGAACCTCCATTTCAAAATTCGTGTCGCTTCCCACATCTTGACTAACCGGAGTCAACCAGACATCTCCCTCGCTCGCTTTAACCCCTATGGAAGATAATGCTAAACCTACTATTGCAAATATTACCACCATAGCAATCTGCCTTAAATTGTTCGTAATTCCCAACATATTTTTATTTTAATAAATAAATTTTTATTTCTAATGATATATTATTTACAAACACCAATCAGTTTCAGACATATCCAATCCGATTGAATTCCTCAAAATTAACATAGCATCTGTTGTGTTAGTCACGCCATCGCAGTTCGCATCTCCCGTATTAATTGAATCATACCAACTGGTCAAACTCATATCCATTCCTACGGATTTTCTCAAAACCAACTGAGCGTCCGTTGTATTGATTGTTCCATTCTGATCAACATCTCCTCTCTCGAGAGTAATAGCGATACTTTCGATAGTAAAAGATGATATCGCTAAACTATCGGAAACATTTCCGGAAGCATCCGTAACTACGATAGTACAATCCGAATATGTTCCATCACCAAGAGAATTAAATGTAATTGTATTATTTCCTAAGACCGCCGTCACATCACTACTACTGCAAGATCCTCCATAAATGATAGTTCCTGCCTCAGTCGAACTGAAAACATAGTTAGGAGTATTATCACTAGTCGGCGTAACAATTGGAGTAATTTCTCCTAAAACAGGAGGAGTTAAGTCTATAGGATTAACAATAATACTTGCATTAAAAACGCTCGCCAAGATATCAGTCCCATTACCATCATCAGCTATAACATCACTATCTTCATAACTTCCAGCTGAAATAAAACGCAAAGAAATATTTTTACTTTCAGCAGAACTTTGCAATGCCTGAAAACTTATCGTCGCCAAAACACCACTCGCCACATTAACTCCAGGGGTAGGTTTCGCTACTGTAATATCCAAAATACCATTTACCGTATCATTATCAATTATCTCACAAGTCCGATCAGGATCATCAACATCGCTGCAATCCAAACCATTAGCAAAAACAGAATTAGTTAAATCCCAACCTGTCATTTGAAAAAAAAGTGGATCATATTCAATTATAGCTCGCGCAACAACCACATCACTACCATTAGTGTCGATAATGACATCCAAATCAAAATTATCCCCTTCCGTGGCACTAAGATATCCTTCTCCGCTTTGAGCGTCCAGCAAGGACAAAGAAACTTCTTCAGCAGCATCTGACATACTTTGAAGATTAAGTGATACGGTTGCAATAATACTAATAAAAAAACCGGCCACAAAAGCCAGCAAGAATACACCTTTCCATGTCTTTATTTGTGTCTTGCGAACAAATACATACGTCCTACCTAACCAAGAATAAGTTTGACCGGCTATTTCATCAATTTTTCTTTTTTCCTCATAAGAGTGAGGGAGAGAATTTTTGTTTTCTTCATTTTTTGTTTTCATATTTTATTTTAAATTTTATATAAAAATTATATCACGCTGTAATTATTCTTATTAAATCGGAACGAGCAATAACTCCTTCGACTTTACCTGAAGAATCTACCACCGGAATAGTATGTAAATCATTTTCTTTTATCAAGGCTAATAATTTATCGACATTATCTTCCGGCGAAACGGTAATACACCTTGTTGACATTATATCTTTTGCAACCGCCTTGACTAGCTTTTTTATTTTTTGTTTTTCAATATATCCCAGACTTCCAGAAAATTTAGTATTTTTAATAAAATCGATATAGGAAGGAAGATGGAAATTAAAACAATCTTTTATAAAAAAATCTGTCTCCGTAATTATTCCAATTAATTTATTTTCACCATCAACAACCGGAACTCCATGAATTCTCTTTTTAGTTAAAATAGACGCCACTTGTCCAATCTTTTCTTCCGGAGAAACGGAAACGACATCCATCGTCATCAAATCTCGTACAATCATAAAAGCAATTGCTAAATTAAAAATTGTTTACCTATAGATTATACCAAACAAGTGCATTTTTATGCAAACAATCTAGAAGAAGTTCTTTAGTTTTTCAAAAAATCCCAGATTGGAAATATCTCGAAATGTAACAAACAACATCAAAACAATTAGAAGTAAAAATCCAACTGTGTGCGCTGTTTGCTCGAAATTTTTACTCACTGGAGAACCCTTAATTTTTTCAATTAAAATGAAAAATATTCTCCCCCCGTCCAGTGCCGGAAAAGGAAGCGCATTTATTATTCCCAGATTTATACTTAAAATCGCCGCAAACTGCAAAATATATACCAATCCTAAAGCAGCTACTTGTTTTGTCAAAATAGCGATTCCCACCGGTCCGGCAATATCCAACGGAACAGATGATTTAACAAATAACATTTTTATCAAAGCAAATAACGCGACCAAAATCATCCAAACAAAATCCACTACCGCTATAAATCCTTTTTCGATTGATTGAAAAAAAGAATATTCTACAATCGCCGTTCTTGCTAAAGAAATTCCGAGCGAACCTTGATCTGACGGATAATCCACCCTTGGAATTCCTTTCAATTCCAAAATTTCTCCTCCTCTTGTTATTTGCATCACGATTTCTGATCCTTTATTTTCAACAATAAAATTCTGAACCTCGGAAATTTTCGCGATTTCAAAACAATCTTTTTTTTCTTCGACGCAAATCCCGGTAATTTCATCACCCACTTTAATCCCCATTTCCATTGCCGGAGTATTATCCAAAACTTGAGAAATTTGCACTTTTGATTTTTTAACATCAATATTATCATCAATAGCCTCAGGCGCTCCAATAAAAAAAACAATTGCAAAAAGAATCCATGCCAGCAAAAAATTCATCGCCACTCCCGCCCCCAAAACTTTTATTCTCGTCCAAGCTGATTTTCCGGCAAAACTGTCTTCTTCTTGCTTCCCTTCTCCATCTTCTCCTTTTATTTTCACAAAACCCCCGAGCGGAATCCAGTTCATCGAATAAATCGTATTCTTTGATTCCACTTTCTTATTACCAAAAACAAACTTCCATTTTCCGGTTTTCTCATCACGAAAATATCCAAACATCCTCGGTGGAAAACCAAAGCCAAATTCGTCCGCCTTTATTCCATTGCGAATTGCAACCAAAAAATGCCCGAGTTCGTGAACAAAAACCAAAACCCCTAAGATTATGATAAAAATTAAAATAGTCATTCTTTTTCTTTTAGCAGCTTACGGTTTTTTAGAATAATTTATCCCCGTTAAAAAAATAATTCCTAATTATACTGTCATTATATCTTTCTCTTTTTTCTCTCTTAATTCTTCCAACTTCTTATTATATTCATCAATAATTTCCTGTAATTTTTCCTTTCCGCGAAATTTATCATCTTCAGAAATTTCCCCATTTTCCTCAGCACTTTGTATTTCTTGCCAGACTTCCTCTCGAATACCCCGCACGGAAATTCGCGCATCTTCAGTTCTTTGATTGAGAATTTTCACAAAATCTTTACGACGCTCCTCTGTAAGCTGCGGAATATTTATTCTAATAACCCGACCATCGTTACTAGGAGAAAATCCCAAATCCGAAGATCTGATAGCCGCTTCAATATTGGCCAGATTATCAATATCCCAAGGGGAAATAACAATCAATCTGGGCTCGGGAGCACTAATATTTGCCATCTGTTTGAGCGGCGATTTACTTCCATAATAATCAACCATCAATCCTTCAACAATCCCGGGATTGGCGCGCCCTGTTCTTATTTTTTCAATTTCAATCTTATAATGCTCGACGGCTTTTTCCAAATCATTTTTTCTTTTCTCTATTGTTTCCTTATACATATCTTTATTATCTTCTTAAAACTTATAGGATTACTTTTTTATAAAAATTTAATATTCTCTTAGTCCTGCATATATTTTACTCGGTTGACCGCCATTATATTTCAAAATGCTCACATTTTTTTTCGTATCCAACTGAAAAACGGACCATTGTTTACCTCCATCTGTCGTTTTATATATCGCTTGTGCCGCGGCATACACAATCTCGGAAGAATTTTTCGGATTTACCGCAATCGCATAAATAGGAAATTCTTTTGAACTCCCGATAATTTCAACTTCCTCGATATTATTTCCAAAATTGGAAAACCGAAACATTCCTTTTTCTGTTCCAAAATACGCAACTCCTTCATTACCCGGATCAGCCACGATAGACTGAATTGTTGAAGGAGAAAAATTTTCTCTTTTTTTTCTTTCTTCTTTATTATTATCATCTATTTTGATAAATTCAAAATCATTCCCTTCATTTTTTGTCGTTAAAACACCCTCTTTAAAAGCCAGAAAATATATCACATTTTCATTTATTTCATCAAAAACTATTTTTGTTATCGGAGATTTTCCAGTATACGAATTTTCCCAAGTACTGCCCCCGTCAGAAGTTTTAATAATCATTCCGCCGCTTGTTCCGGCAAAAACAACTTGTGGATTCGTTTTATTAATTGCCAAAGAAATCACTATTGTCCCGTCCGCCGGTTCACTATAAATTTCCAACCAACTTTTCCCGCCATCATCAGTGCGGAAAATTTTCCCTCTTTTTCCCAAAACTCCTGTTGCATAAATCGTCTGTGATTCAAAAGGATTAATTGCGATTCCATAGGTCTTTGTGGGTAAAAATTCCATTATCTTATCCCAATCATTCCCGCCATCATCTGAAACAAAAATTCCATTATCTTTACTGCCCAAATAAACAACATCAGGATTTATCGGATCAACAGCCATTGTCAAAATATCAACGCCGGAAATATTTGCTTTTTCGTCATAATAATTCTTTGCCACCCATTTATTCTCATTTCCATCACTCACTAAAAATCCTCCTACCGAGCTTTCTTTTAGTTTATTCAAATCAAAAGAACATCCGGAAAACATAAAAACAGCAGTTAGTATAAACGTAATTTTTATGAAATTTTTCATGTTTTTATTTTAACATAAATATTAAAGAAAAACAAAAAAACAATCTCGGTTGATTGTTTCTGTGCGTCGTGGGGGAATCCCAGTCCGCTGGTCGCCCGCTAGGGCGAGAACCCTTATTGTGCGTCGTGGGGGAATCCCAG
>Ga0076172_129_pt1 | contig 8178 bp, 8 predicted proteins | sample RifGroD2_FD_67769 | JGI IMG/M metagenome (GOLD analysis project Ga0076172, IMG submission 67769) | Parcubacteria (Moranbacteria) bacterium GW2011_GWD2_37_9
TGGCGGAATCGCCAAGCATGCCGATGGCGTTTTGTTGCGAGCGAGCGACAGCCCGAATGTTTATTTGGTGAAAAACGGGGATCTTGAATCGATTGACGGAGCGACTTTCAAAAAAAGAAAATATTCTTGGTCAAAAGTGATTGTTATTTCGCCTGCCGATTTTCAAAAAATCTATCGGCCGGAATCCATTTCTGTCGCGTCCCCAAGCCCAACTCCGATTCCGTCTATCGCGCCCAGCCAGTCTCCGGCAGTTTCGGCAATTCCCAGCCCAACTCCTGTTTTTTCCGCAACGCCTTCGCCAAGCCCTGCCTCGCAAATAGGAAGCCTTCGCGTGGGATTGGGACAGGTTCAGAAAAGTCCGATTGAATTTACGGCCGGTACGGATTTTGACGTTCTGGATAAAAAGGGAAATATCGTTGTTTCCAAAAAAGCGGGTGAAAAATATTCTTACGCGTTTTCCGATCCGACCCAAGTTTTTGTAAAAATAAAACCAAGTTTAATATGGAAAACCAAAGCAGGGTTAGTGCTATATTTTCAGTGAGAGTGAATTTTGCTATCCAGAAAAATGAAAAACTTGTTAGTAGTAGAAGTATTCCAAATGTGGCGCATTTTTTGGCGACAAATATTCGCAGAAGTAAATAAAAAGAGCAAGCAAAAAGGAAAAAGAGTATTGCATTCGCAATGATCAATCCGAGTAGTCCCAGTCCAAATATTGAAAAAAATACAGCCAGCCAGCCTATATAGACTAACGGAAATTGAGTTATTAGTGTCCCATTTTCAGTGTAGTGAAATCCGGGAAAGTTGAGCGCTTTGCCTGGTCCGTATATTTTGAAAAATTCTTGACTGGCGGGGGTGGAAAATTCCAGTTGGTGGTTTTGCGCCAAGCGGATAGCAGCTTCACTGATTGATCCCTGATCGCGTCCGGAAAAAACGGTCGGAGTGGAAAAGAAAGAAACTGCAATAGCAATAATCGCGATTGCTAAATATATAATGATCATTTCTTTGGAAATTCGAAAGCGTTTTTTTCTAATAGAGCGAAGTAGGTAGGAAATTCCGAAAATAAAATAAGCTTCAAAAATATATTCGTAAAAAAGTCCCGATAGTGATAGAGTGAACGCTAAAAATCCCAATCCCAGCCAAAATAAAAAAAAGCGAGAATAGATTTTGTAATCGGATGTGGCAAGTATGTTTTTTCTTTGATTTTCCATATTTAAAATATACATTGTCTTGGCGGATAAGTAAACCGAGAGAGAGGTTCTTGATAAATTTTTTGTATTGACAAAAAAGAATTTGTCTGCTAGAATCACATATCAAATTTGAATATGTAAAAAATATGACTAATAGCGTAAATATGGCTCAAAATAAGCAAAAAATTGGAACATTCTTGTTGGCGGGGTTTTTGTTGGCGGCTTTGTCGTTTCTTTTTTTGGTCGTGAGTCAGAAAAGTTTCAAGGCTTCTACTGATTATTTGGTGGTGCCGACCGGCGGGGAGGACTCAAAAGATTTTTATTCCGTGTTCAAATCAGCTGAATATGTGAACCGAGTTTTAGGGGAAGTTGTGTATAGCGAGCTTTTCATTGATCAAGTGGTTAAAACCGGAGAGGTGAATGGTGAATTTCTTCCTTTTGATCGAAAAGAAAGATTGGAAGAGTGGAGTAATCGGGTGAAAGTAGGCGGAAAATTTCAATATGGAATCGTGAGTTTTGAAGTTTTTGCCAATAGTCAAAAAGAAGCGGTGCAAATTTCCAATGCGATTGCAAAAGTAATGGAAGCCGGAGGAAGCGTGCTGGATGGAAAGGCTGATTTGCACGTGCAAATTTTGACGGGGCCGATTTGGGAAAAAAATCCGAGCGTCAAAGAAATAGTTGCTGTCGTGATCGGAGGGTTTTTGGTTGGTGTAATTTTGAGCGCGATGTGGGCGTATTATTTTGCAACAATGGGATTGCCACGGGAAGAGAAGGAATATTTAGAGAGTTTGAATGAACTTTAAATTAAGAATCAAGAATTAGGAATCAAGAAGTGAGAATTAGGAATTGGAGTTTAGATAGAAAAATTTTCTTGGTGGAAGTGGTGAGTTGTTTGGAAATTGGTATGTTTTTTTTGAAACATATTCTTTCGAAGCTCACTCTTCCGCTTGGAAGTTCCAAGTGTTGGATATATTTTTTTGCACATTAACTCACGGTCGTGAGAAAATGTGCTATAAAATAAGTTGTCTTGACAACTTAATAGGTAATCAATACAAACATTACCATATTTCGTAATATGGTAATGATGAGATATATATGGGAAGTTAATTCCCGATATTTCAAATCAAAAACTTCTGCACTGGGAGGTGCGTGATGAAAAATTTTCTGAAGTATGTCGCTGTTTTATTTTTCGTTAGCGCATTTCTTTTGACAGGGTGCGCGAATAAGATTGAAGTTTTCACCGGCACTGAAATTCCGGTAGAAAATTCTGTTACGGAATTCAAAATCGATCAACCACCTGTAATGACTCTCGGTATTCCGATGGCGGATTACCGAAGTGCTCAAGAGTTTGTCGTGCCATTTTCCAGAGAGCTGGAAAATGAATACCGATTATTTAGGGTATCCTGGATCGTTGTCGGAATTGATTCTTCGGGAAATTTATATCCCGGAGTTGGTATTCTTGAGACCGATAAGCGCAATTCTGCCGGGAACTTTTGGTGCATTGGCAAAGTTTTTGCTCCGCAAAGAGAGGGAATAAATATCTTTATTCTTTCTACGCGAGCAAAATATGCCTATGGAATTGAGGATAAAGGTATTCTTATTGACCGCAATCTTTTGGGCAATAAGGAATATCTCGCTTCGATTTTTTCCAAGGGAATTCCCCTTTCGAGTCTCTTTGAGACTGATAGATTCGGGATTGTGACGGCGACTTGGGAGAGTAAGAGAACTCCTTTCGGATTCCTTACAACTTCTTGTGAGGATAAAGTGATTGATTCGATTGCTGTCATTAATACCGGATACTCTCCAGATGAAAGACGAATGAGAGATCGGCGAAATGTCATTGCTCCGAATCCTATCGGAATGGCAATTAGCTGGTCTGTTGATGGATATCAGGAGATTCAAGAACAGCGCGGGGTTTTCAAAACTTCCGGCTGGGACTTTGATTCTCCAGTATCTGAAGAAGAAAAAAATCTTTTGCGACAAACTCTGAACAGTTTCAGAGCGGTTGCAAGAGTTATCGATTACGGAGGCTTACCATGAAATTATTTCTTACAGTTTTTGTTTCTGTTGTTCTGGCTTTGGCTGGAATAGCTGAAGCAAAGCCGTATAAAGTTGTGAAGGGTGATACGCTTAGCGGTATTGCTCTTCGTGAAATGGGTTCAGTGAAATTTATTGAGGATATCATGAAAGTGAATTCTCAAAAAATTAAAAATTCCAAGCATATCGAGGTTGGTTGGAATATTGAAATTCCGGAATCTTCTGCGAAGGAGCAACTGGTAAAAAATATTCTGACTGTTTCCAAGAAAAAAGTAGTTGTCGCAAAAAAAGTGACAACTGGCACTAAGGAAAATCCCGCCGCTTATACTAATAGCGAAGTCGGGGATGATCCTTGGCGCGGGAATGTTATTGAAGGCTTGAGACTTTTGGGAATTGATATTCTCGAAGGTGCTGATGTCCGTTTTTCTTACGAGGGAATGGACGAATTGAAACCCGGAGAGGTTGTTCAGATGTTGTCCGGGAAGAATAAGGCGAAGTGGTATGAGGTGCAACTGTCTCCTGAGAAGGCGATGGTGCGCAGGCTTGGCATTATCATCAACGGAAAGCGCATTGGTGTAGTCTATCTGAAACCCGAGTGTGCCAATTGGCTTACAAGGGAAGATCTGCCGCCCGTGCCGTCAGAACCTGCTCCTCCTGCTGCGCCCGAACCGGAAAATCCTTCGATTTCAATGCCGATCGTGGAGCCTTTTGTGCCCTTTGAGCCGTTTATACCTTGGGTGCCGGAAAAACCGCCACAGTGTCGAGATTTCGAACTGTCGTTGGGTACCGGCTTGCTCTTTGGGAGTGAGGCTAGTATGAAGGATCAATGGTATTATGGCGAGGGTATGTACTGGAATTCTTGTTGGGGGTGGAGCCAAGGTATCGGATTCTACTTCAATGGAGATTTCGGCGATGTCGATTCTCCATACGAATGGGATAATTTTGGTATCGGACCGCAAGTCGGTCTCCGGTATCAAGGCATTATCAAGGATAAGAGCGGAGTGGTTCATCCTTTTGGATGGACTGCCAAGCTTCGCTTGATTTGGGCTAATGCCACGGGGAACAATCCTGAATCCGGTTATGATATGAGCCAAAAAGATCTTCTTCTTGGTCTGTACAATGAGTATCTGCGTCAATTGAAAAAGGGATTGATTGTCGGTATCACGTTTGAAGCATGGATGAGCTTATATTCATCTATTGATTCGACGTGGAGTGGTGATTCGCCCTCTGATAGGGCCAGAGCGGAAATCAAGATTTTCTTGCAAAAGAAAATATCCGAAGATTGGCAGATCAGAGGCGGACTCAGTTCTTTTTATCAATTCAGCGATTATACTCTTGCCGCCGGTCCTTTCGGGGAGTTTCGGTACAATGAGTGGCTGATGATTGGGGCATCTGCTTATTATCTCTTTCCGGGTGTTGTAGGTGGTCCGAGTGTCCGAATTGAGATGGGAAATTATTTCCGTCAAAAACGTCAACAACAGATTCTCGAGGGGATTTGGGCTGTTGATGCGGATGGAAATCCCAAAGAAGTAAATCACGGCAAAAAAGAAAAAGAAGAAAGTTGCTTTTTCTGCAACTAACTTTTTTCTGAAAGTATATGTTTATGTGATGTTTTATGGGCGGGTCTTTCATTTGAAAGACTCGCTTATCTCTATTTTTTTATTTGTAGAAGGAATGAACTTTTTCGCGACAAAGGGTTGTGAAAAAGGAATTCTTTTTACAAAAAAAGCCAACAGAACGTTGGCAAAAAAACAGGGAGGATGTGTTATGAAAAAGATGTCTCCGATGTGTCTTTTTGTTCTCATGTTGTCGGTGGTTTTTTCTGAGATCGTTTTTGCGGCTGATATTGATGAGCCGGCGAATCTCGGACGCGCCACTGATCCGCCTGCAGGAGCGCTGATGACGATGATCCCGACCGGAGATGGTGGCGTCCTGTTGACTGTCAAAGGGATGGAGGTGTACAAAGACCTCGTTTACCTTTACGGAGGAGACGGGATTGAAACCGCCACTCTTGTGAATGGAACGGTCAAGTTGACCCAGCGTCGCTGGATCAACTTGTGCTTTAAAGGGTCTGACGGACTCTGGCACTACCTGCTTGTTTCGGTTGAAAATCAGGTTGTGCCGAAGGAGTGGATGGGTGAAAATGTTTGCACGATGCCTGATTTCGGTCAGGGATCCGCAATCGTCTATTGCGGATGGATTCGCGACAAATATAAAAATAATAAATAACCTTCCCTGGCAAAACTGCCAACGAGCCCCTTTGTGGAAATTCCACATTGGGGCTTGATTTTTTTTCTGATTTGTGATATACTAATATATTGAATTATTGGGTTGGATTCGATGGTTTTATTGTTGAATTATTGGTAGAATAACAGTGTATTAAATTCCTAATTCCTAATTCCTATGTCTTACGTCTGGTTGCAAAAAATGAATAGAGAAACGGTGAGTGCGATTTTTGTGATCGTGGCGGTTTCTTTGTTTATTTTTTCCAACTTTTTGGTCGGTTTTGTTTTGCCGTTGTATTTGATTTTGATGTTGGTGAGTTTTGCAATCGTCTTGGCATATCCGCGTAGTGGAATGTATGCAATTGTTTTTTTGACTTTTGTTTTTGAAAGATTTTTCACTTTGGCTCCAATTGTGCTTTCTCGAAGCGAGTTGAAATTGTATCCGCTGGACGTGATTTTTCTGGCTGTCATTTTGGGAATAGTGGTTAATTATTTAAAAAATACGCATTCCATACGAACCCTCACCCCAACCCTCTCCCAAGGGGAGAGGGGGATAAGAGCGGTTGATTGGTTTTTGATTGTTTTTATATTCCTGGTTTCAATATATTTTCTATCTAGCTTTTTTGATCCAAACTCTGACAAAGATTTGGCTTTTTCCGCTTGGAAGAATTATGGATTCTACGCACTGTTGTATTTTGCGGTTATTATTTTGCTGAATAAAAAAGAACATTTGGTTAGATTTTTGAAATTCGCTTTGGCAGGCGCAATCGGTATTATATTTTTTATTATTTATGGAATTATTTCCGGTAATGGTTTGTGGTCGGAGTTTACTCCGCTTTCCACTGAAGGAGTTCGCTTGTTGGCTTTTCCGCACGCTTTCTATTTGACGATGTCAGTTTTGACGTTGGGAGTATTCTTGGTTTTTTCTCCGGTAAAAAAATATCGCAAATATTCTTGGTTGCTTCCGATTTGGATTTTTGGAATCATTGGATCGATGATGCGCCATCTTTGGATTGGCTTGGCTCTTTCTGCTTTTGTTGCGATTGTTTTTTTGCCAAAAGAAAAAAGGCTATTTTTGAAAAGTTATGTCGGGAAAATTATTTTTGGTGCGATGGCGGTTATTGTCCTCGTTTTTTATCTTTCCGCAATTATTCCCAATTCAAAAATTGAGCAGGGAATTGATTATTCTGTTGAGGTTTTGGGAGAAAGAACGGCTTCTTTTTCCAGTTTTTCGGAAGATGAAAGTTTTTTTTGGCGGGGAATGTTGTGGTTGGAGGCGGGGGAGAAAATAAAAGAAAATCCATTGGTTGGAATTGGTTTGGGGAAAAGACTTTCTTTGGAGTTGGGAGATTATCAAGACTTGGTTGAAGTGCGCAATGTCCACAATTCACTCTTGGCGATTCTTTTGCAAGGTGGATTGATTTTGTTTTTACCTTTGGTTGGATTTGTGTTTTTGGTTTTGAGGGATTTGATTGGAAGAAAAGAAAGGGGTTGGATTAGTATCGCGCTGATTGCGCTAGCGGTGAATTATCTGGTCGTGTTTTTGTTTCAGCCGTATTTGGAAACAAACTTGCTGGGAATATTCTTTTGGATAATTTTCGGACTGGCAAGAGTTTCCAAGAATGTTTTGTCGAAGTATAATTCATAAATTTAATCAATATATTGCAATTGCCATAATTTGATTATATTATATTAATTTGTTGAAAAAATACTGGGTTCCTGTTTTTGTGGGAATGATAAAAGAGAATGCGGGAGTGACGAAAAAAATGGTATTATTTTGTAGAAACATCAAATATGAAAATTTTAGAAATAAATAAATTCTATTTTCCCAAAGGGGGAGCGGACAAGCATTTTTTGGATGTTGTTGCTCTGCTTGAAAGTGCCGGCCATGAGGTGGCGGTTTTTTCGATGAAACATCTGAAAAACAAAAAAAGCAGATGGGAAAAATATTTTGTTTCGACGGTAGGATATACTTCCGAATATTCTTTGGCGGAAAAAATAAAAGGAATTTTCCGGATGTTTTTTTCTTTGGAGGCGAAGCGAAAAATCAATAAGTTGCTGGATGATTTTAATCCTGACGTGGTACATATTCATAATATTTATCATCAGCTTTCCCCGATGATTTTGTTTGAAATAAAAAAGCGGGGCATTCCGATTGTGATGACAGTGCATGATTACAAATTGGTAAATCCTAATTATAATCTGTATCATAATGGAAAATTCTACAATCGCTGTCAAAACGAGAGATATTATCAATGTTTGTTGGATCGGTGCGTAAAAAATTCACGTGCCAAAAGTTTCTTGGCGATGCTGGAAATGTACTGGCATGATATTTTGGGAACATATAGAAAAAATATTGATTTGTATATTTGTCCGAGCGAGTTTATGAAAAATATTTTGGTTAAGAGAGGATTGAACGAAAAGAAAGTAAAAGTTGTGCCGCATTTTATTTTGAGCGATAAAAATGAAAATCAAGAAGATGAAAATAGTCCGCGGGAAAAATACGCACTGTATTTTGGGAGAATATCGAAATCAAAAGGAGTGGAAAATTTGATCGAAATTTTCAAGGATATTCCGGAGATGAAATTGTATTTGGCTGGCAACCCAGCATCAGAAGAGAACCAATCAAACCAAGTACGACTAAAACAAAAATGCTTTTTCTCATAAGTCACCTCTTATCTAAATATAGTTCTAAATACAAATTAAAAAAGAAAAAAATAAAGAAGTTA
>Ga0076172_131_pt1 | contig 7979 bp, 4 predicted proteins | sample RifGroD2_FD_67769 | JGI IMG/M metagenome (GOLD analysis project Ga0076172, IMG submission 67769) | Parcubacteria (Moranbacteria) bacterium GW2011_GWD2_37_9
ATTTTTGTTTTGCCCTGCATATTTTTCCAATGCAGAATTATATATAATTATATAAAAACATCTAGCAATATTATAGCACGAAGAAAGATATTTGCACAGCCGTAGAAAATGTTTCCATTCTTTTTAAAGCTATGCTATATTTAAGTTACTAAAATATCTTGCAAAACCCAATGGCTTAGTCCCTGGGAGATGAAGATAACATAAACATATGTCTTATTTTTATAATTATATTTTTTGAACTACATTATTTGTGGTTTTTTATTTTGTTTAAAATTTCAAAATCCCAATTTCAAATTTCAAATAAAATTCCAATTACTAAATAACTAAATTTGTTCATTTGGATTTTAGTCATTTATTTGACATTTATAATTTGATATTAGAAATTAAAATCTAAATTTATCTTATCCAATTCACTATGACATTAAAGTATACTCATCTCCACGTCCATAGCCATTACAGTCTTCTTGATGGTCTCGGTAAAGTCGACGACCTGCTTGATCGAGCCAAGGAATTAGGAATGGAATCAATTGCCCTGACTGATCACGGCGTGATGTATGGTGCGGTGGAGCTTTTTATTAAAGCCAAGGAAAAAGGAATCAAAGCTATCATAGGCTGTGAAATGTATGTGACGGCCGGCGATTACACTTCCAAGGATGCCACAGCTGAAAACCGCAAAAGATACCATTTGATTTTACTTGTGAAAAATGAGGAGGGTTATCACAACCTTATGAAACTTGTTTCCCTTGCTCACCTGGATGGCTTTTATTACAAACCACGTATTGACAGAAAAATACTGCGAAAATATGCCAAGGGATTGATCGGGCTGTCCGCCTGCACAGAAGGAGAAATTCCTGCCCAAATCATTATGGGAAATTACGACAAAGCTAAGGAATTAGCATTGGAATACAAAGATATTTTTGATGAAGGAGGTTTTTTTCTGGAAGTTCAAGATCACAAAAAATATCCCAGCCAAGCAATTGCAAACGAAGGTATTTTCAAATTAGCCAAAGAAATTAATCTGCCAGTGGTTGCAACTTGCGATGTGCATTACGTGAACAAAGAAGACGCCAGCGCGCAGGACATCTTGCTTTGCGTGCAAACCAACCGCAAAGTATATGAGCCCGATCGTATGAATTTGATGGATTTTGATTTATCTCTGCGCAGCCCTGAAGAAGTTTTATCTGGTTTTCCTGATAACCCAGAAGTGCTTTCCAACACACAGCTCGTGGCTGATCAGTGCGATTTCAAAATAAAAATGGGAGAAACTCAACTTCCCCATTTCGATGTGCCCGAAGGTCACACCGATATGTCATATCTGATTGAACTTTGCGAAACAGGTCTCAAGAAAAAATATGGCGAAAATATCACAGACGTACACCGCACGCGTATGGATTATGAACTTTCCGTTATTGAAAAATGCGGGTATGGATCATACTTTTTGATCGTACAAGATTTTGTTAACTGGGCACGCGCCAATGGAATTGTGGTGGGCCCAGGACGCGGAAGCGCTGCTGGAAGTTTTGTTTCTTACCTGACAGGAATTACAAATGTTGATCCTATTGAATATAATTTACTTTTCGAACGATTTCTTAATCCAGAACGTGTCTCAATGCCCGACGTCGATATGGATTTTGCTGACGACAGACGAGAAGATGTTTTAAATTATGTGCGCCAAAAATATGGCAACGATCACGTTTCACAAATTATCACTTTTGGAACTATGGCGGCTCGCGCTGCTATTCGAGACACTGGCAGGGCATTGGGTATCCCCTATGATTTTTGCAACAAAACTTCCCAAATGATTCCGATGTTTACTTCTATTAAAAAAGCCTTGGAAGAAGTACCGGAATTTAAAGACCATTACAACGGAAGTACTGATGCTCGAAAATTAATTGATAGTGCGATGCGATTGGAAGGTGTAATCAGACACGCCGGAATGCATGCTTGTGGGGTTGTGATCACAAAAGAACCTGTAACATATTATTCCCCTATTCAAAACATCACAGGATCGCGCGAAGGTACTGTGACTCAATATTCATCTTCAACCAAATCTTCTTATGTGGAAAAAATTGGACTACTCAAGATGGACTTTTTGGGATTAAAAAATCTTACTATCATTCAAAACACCTTACGCATTGTCAAAAAAACCAAAGGCATCGACATTGATATTGATACCATTCCGATTGACGACATTAAGACATATGAACTTTTGCAAGAGGCGCGAACGACTGGAGTTTTTCAATTAGAAAGTTCCGGAATGAAACGTTATCTCAAAATGCTAAAACCAACAGTTATTGAGGATATTATTGCAATGGTGGCATTGTATCGCCCAGGGCCAATGGATTGGATTCCTGATTTTATTTCAGGCAAACACGGACGAAAAATAAAATATGTGCATCCAAAGCTTGAACCAATTTTGAAAAATACTTATGGCGTGGCGGTATATCAAGAACAAGTTATGCAAATCGCTCGCGATTTGGCAGGATTTACTATGGGCGAAGCTGATGTGCTTCGAAAAGCAATGGGAAAGAAAATTTTTGAATTGATTAAGGAACAAAAAATAAAATTTGTGGAGGGCTGTATCACCAACGGAAGTACAAAAGAAATTGCTGAAAAAGTTTTCTCCTTTATCGAACCATTTGCTGGTTATGGCTTCAATCGTTCACACGCGGCTTGTTATGCCATCATTGGATATCAAACAGCATATCTTAAAGCTCATTACCCTGCTGCTTTTATGGCGGCTCTGCAAACATCAGATCAGGACAATATTGATCGCATCGCAATTGAAGCAGCTGAATGTCACGATATGGGCATCAAAGTTCTTGCGCCAAATGTAAACGAAAGTTTTGAAGATTTTGCCGTGATTACGGCAGCAGACGGAACTGAAAGCATTCGCTTTGGGTTTAATGCTATTAAAAATGTTGGTCACGTGATTGCCAATGAGATTGTAGCTGAAAGAAAAAGAAACGGAAAATTCAAATCACTTGGTGATTTCTTAGAACGCGTCGAAACAAAAGATCTCAATAAGAAATCCATCGATGCATTGGCAAAAGTTGGGGCACTTGATGAACTTGGTGAACGAAACCAAATCGTGGAAAGTATGGAGCAAATTTTGATGTTCACAAAAAGTGTGCAGAAATCAAAAAACTCCAATCAAGTAAGTTTATTTGGTGAAGCTATTTTGGAAACTCCACAGGTTCCACTTCTGGAAGTTGAACCTGCTTCAAAAAGACAACAATTAAAATGGGAAAAAGAATTACTTGGACTTTACGTCAGCGGCCATCCAGTTAAAGAATATCAATCCTATATAGACAAAGTCGCAGTTTCATTGGACAAACTAACTCCTGAATTGGTCGGACAAAAAATTGCCGTCGGTGGAGTAATCCAAAAAATTCAAAAGATTTTGACCAAGCGACAAGAGACAATGCTTTTTGTGATGATGGAAGATACCAAAGGAAAAATAGAAGTCTTGGTTTTTCCAAAAGTATTGGAACGCATTGGAAGTGTTTGGGAGGAAGAAAGAATGATTATCGCAGAAGGCAGGCTTTCTGATAAGGATGGAGTTTACAAATTAATTGTCGACGAAGCCAAAGAACTCAACCGAGGTGAAATTGAAAACTACCTGCGCGTTGAGGCGACCAAGAAAACTTACGGTGCGAAAGACGATGATGATAAAAATGAGCCACCTACTACAAGTGGAGATAATGGGAATCAACAAACCATTAGCAGTAATTTGACCGAACAAACAACGAGAAAATTAGTAGTCACTCTGCCACGAAATGCAACGCCTGAAATAATTCACAATTTATCAAAATTTTTCAACACCTGCACTGTAGGACCTTGTAAAGTTTTTTTGCATCATCAAGAAAATAAACTCGAAACACCTTTTTCCATCGAGCACAGCCCAACACTTTTGGATGAAATCAAGACAATTGTAAATGGAGGAAATGCAGAACTGGCATAAAAATTTCAACATTGACTTTTTGCAAATTTTTGTTAAAGTAAGAATACAATTATATGAGGCTTGTGGCTTACTAACCCACACATAAAGTCTCCGATTAAGCTGCTTGCGAATAAGCGCACAAAGTGCCCAAATAATACGGGAAGTCGAGTGGAACCACCCTTGGTGTAAATCAAGAGTCTCGATGCAGGAGATTAAACTTTCCTATCCGATATTATTTGTGGTTTTTATTTTAACTTAAAATCTCAAATCTAAAATCTCAATGTCAAATAAAATCTTAAATCCTAAATTTTTAAACATTTAGGCTTGAGTCATTTATTTGTCATTTGTCATTGAGATTTTAGATTTAAAAACTATTTATAAATCATTAAACTTATTTTTATGAAAAACGACATAAACAAACTAGAACTACTTCGTCATTCCACTGCGCATATCTTAGCTGCTGCTGTTTTAGAGATGTTTCCGGAGGCAAAATTCGGAATAGGACCAGCTGTGGAAAATGGATTTTATTATGACTTTGAACTTCCACGAACTTTGATTCCAGAAGATCTTCCACTATTGGAAGAAAAAATGAAAGCGATAATAAAAGAAAATCACTCATTTGAAAAAGCCGATGTTTCTGTTGATGAGGCGATGGAAAAATTCAAAGAGCTTGATCAAACTTTAAAATTAGAACTTATTGATGATCTTCATAAAGCTGGAAATGACAATGTAACGATTTATAAATCTGGACATTTTGTGGATCTTTGCTCTGGACCACACATTGAATCAACTGGCAAAATTCAGCACAATGCTTTTGCGCTTACAAAAATTTCCGGAGCTTATTGGAAAGGAGATGCTGAAAAACAACAGTTGCAAAGAATTTATGGTGTAGTATTTGAAAATAAAGAAGGACTCAAAAATTATTTCCACCTTGTTGAAGAAGCAGCTAAAAGGGATCACAGGAAACTCGGCAAAGAATTAGATTTATTTTGTTTTTCAGATTTGGTTGGACCAGGGCTTCCACTTTTTACTCCAAACGGAACCATCATCAAAGATGAATTGCAAAAGCATATTGAAAAAGTTTGCCGGGGTTATGGTTTTCAAAAAGTTTCAACTCCCCATTTGGCTAAAATTGATTTATACGAAAAATCAGGACATGCTCAGAAATTTGGAGATGAACTTTTTCAAGTGGCATCACATTACAAACAAAATTATGTAATGAAACCTGTACAATGTCCTCATCAAACTCAAATTTTTGCTTCCAAGGCTCGCTCATATCGAGACCTTCCTATCCGCTATATGGAAAGTGAAAAGCAATATCGCGATGAAAAACCTGGAGAAATTGGTGGTCTTCAACGTGTAATTGCAATCACGGTTGAAGATGGTCATAGTTTTTGCACTGTCGATCAAGTAAAACAAGAGGTGAAAAATATGGTAGAAATTATTCAAAATTTTTACACATCATTGGGGATGTGGGACAACCACAGTGTTTCACTTTCAGTGCGAGATTATGCACATCCGGAAAAATACATTGGTGAAGCTGCTGATTGGGATATTTGCGAAAAAATGCTGCAAGATATTTCAGATGAAATGGGATTAAATGCGATCAGACATGAAGGGGAAGCTGCACTTTATGGTCCAAAATTAGATTTTATGTTTCAAGATTCTCTTGGCAAAGAAATTCAAATTCCAACAGTACAACTTGATTTTGCTACTCCAAAGAGATTTGAGTTAGAATACACCAACAATGAAGGAGGAAAATCTTCTCCAGTTATGGTACACCGGGCTATCCTCGGATCTTACGAAAGATTTATGATGCTCCTCATTGAACATTTCGCTGGAGCATTTCCTCTTTGGCTTTCCCCTGTTCAAGTTGCCGTCCTGCCAATTTCTGAAAAATTTGCAGACTACGCCGAAGAAGTAAAAAACACATTATTAGAAAATGATATCCGCACCGAGCTCAGCAACAAAGCTGAATCACTTGGAAAAAGAATTTCTGAAGCAGAAAAAATGAAAACTCCATACATTATCGTTGTAGGAGAAAAAGAAGTTAACGACAAAACGGTATCGATCCGCTCAAGAGGAACCAAAGAGCAGCAAACCATATCGGTTGACGAATTTATGGAAAAAGTGGTAAAAGAAATTAAGAACAAGGCTTAGCTCTTTACTATAAATAAAGAAACACCAACAATATTATTTCAGTTAGGAGGGGTTATCAATGGGAGCTATCACTAAAAGAGACGGTGGCGGAAATGGAACTGAAGTTATTATTCACAGAGACATCACTTTTAGTTTAACTGGAACTCCAATTCCAAAAGACAAAAGGCGGTATGTGCGTGAAATAATCCCCAAGAAAAAAAATCCTGAAAAAACAATCTCTGACAAAAAGTGACGCATCACAAAATCAGGGAGCTGCATAAGCTGTGCAGTTCCCACTTTTTTTCTAAAAAATACTATGAAATACTTTATTAAAACCTTTGGCTGCCAGATGAATGTTAGTGATAGCGAGCGAATCGCTGCCTTTTTAGAAGAACATAATTTTTCTTTAGTTAATGACATCAAGGAAGCTGATTTAGTTGTTTTCAATACTTGTGGAATCAAACAAACTGCTGAAAACAGAGCGTACAGTATGATTAATAACCTGCGCAAAGAAAAAAAACAAAACATACAGATAGTAATGACTGGCTGTCTTGCCAACCGCTCAGATGTGCAGAAGAGAATGAAATCGAAGGTTGAACTTTTTACTGAAATCAAAAATTTTGAAAAAGATTTTTTGTGTCATCCTGAACTTGTTTCAGGATCTTGTAGCAGTAAGATTAGTGAATTAAATTTAGGGATTCCGGATCAAGTCCGGAATGACATAATAGTTAACAGGGATTATTTAAGCATCATCCCAAAGCATACCAACAATTTCCAGGCTTTTGTGCCGGTTATGACTGGCTGTAATAATTTCTGCGCCTACTGCGTTGTCCCAAATGCGCGAGGACGTGAAATTTCTCGACCTGCCGAGGAAATAATCGGTGAGATTAAAGACCTTATTGCAAAAGGATATAAAAGCATCACACTACTTGGACAAAATGTAAATAGCTATACTTCAAGTGTTCACAAGGTTCGTAAAGTTCATAAGGAAAATATGGAAGAAATTAATTTTTCAAAATTGTTAAAAAAAATTAATTCCATTTCGGGGAAATTCTGGATTAGTTTTGTTTCCTCACATCCCAAAGATATGAGCGATGAACTAATTGAAACAGTGGTAAAATGCAAAAAAGTTTGCGAATGGATTCATTTACCCGTGCAAGCTGGCGATGATGAGATTCTGCGCAAAATGAATCGCCAATACACCCAAAAACATTATTTACAACAAATCAAAAAAATAAAAGCTGCATTTAAAAAATATAAACCCCAATGTCAATTTTCAATTTCATCTGATATTATCGTTGGCTTTCCAGGCGAAACAAAAAAACAATTTCTCGAGTCGGCTGCAGTGATGGAAAAATCAAAATTTGATATGGTCTTTTTTGGACAATATTCCCCACGCCCCGGAACAAAAGCCTTCCAAATGAAAGACAACGTTTCACAAAAAGAAAAATTTAGACGTGAAAATTTCCTCAATGAAGTTCTCAAGAAAACTGCTTTTGCAAATAACAAAAAATATATTAACAAAACATTTGAGGTTCTAATTGAAAAAGAAAAAGGTGGTTATTACTTTGGCAAAACCAGAACCCAGAAAAATGTTAGGATTATTTCAAATAAAAAAGGACTCGTCGGAAGATTCACGAAAGTCCTTATAATAAAAGCCAACATTTGGAATTTGGAAGGCAGCATTAAATAAAAAGAGCTTAGCCATTTGGCACTAAGCTCTTTGAAAGATAAAGCACAATATTTCAAAATTTTAATTTTTCTTAATACATTGCAAGATTGAAGCTTCTCTTTTTATGCTTTTCTCTCTATCAGACGTTTGCTCTTTATAGGATTCCAGGTTCTCCCCAATTTCATTATAAAAATCCAACATCATGGGTGCATTGCACTCACATTT
>Ga0076172_135_pt1 | contig 6694 bp, 8 predicted proteins | sample RifGroD2_FD_67769 | JGI IMG/M metagenome (GOLD analysis project Ga0076172, IMG submission 67769) | Parcubacteria (Moranbacteria) bacterium GW2011_GWD2_37_9
AGATACGCTTTTGGGAGTGCCGTTTAACATTGCATCGTATGCGCTACTCACAATGATGATTGCACAAGCTTGCGGACTTGAGGCTGGCGAATTTGTGCACACATTGGGAGATGCCCATATTTATAATTTCCATTTTGACCAAGTAGCTGAGCAACTTTCCCGTGATACGCGAGAATTGCCAACAATGAAAATTAATCCAGAAGTGAAAGATATTTTTGATTTCAAATACGAAGATTTTACCTTGGAAAATTATAACCCACATCCAGCAATTAAAGCGCCAATTGCAGTGTAAAAAAATATGTACAATCCAAAAATTAGTATAGCTGAGAATAGAGCGATTGGAAAAAACAATGACCTTCTTTGGCATATCCCGGAAGATTTCAAGCACTTCAAAGAAAAAACCATGGGTCATGTTATTGTGATGGGGCAAAAAACTTTTGAATCAATTGGAAAACCTTTGCCAAATCGAACGACAATTGTATTGTCGAATGATCCAGTTTGCAATATTGAAGGTGTGATTATGGCTAGAACTTTCGATGAAGTTTTTGCAAAAGCGCGCGAGATTGAAAAAGAAGAAGTTTTTATTTGCGGTGGAGGCAGTGTATATGCACAAACAATAGGTATGGCTGATAAGTTGTATCTAACAGTCGTGAAAGGAGATTTCGAAGCCGATGTTTTCTTTCCTAAATACGATGAATTTAAAAGAGTTGTTAGTGAGCGAAAAAGCAATGATGAAAATTTTGAATATACATTTTTAGAATTAGAAAAAGAATAGTATGGCGAAAAAAGAAAAAGGAAAATTCATTGCCATTTATGGAATTAATGGAATTGGGAAAACAACTCAGGTTGAATTATTGGTGGAATATTTGAAAAACAAAGGCAAGAACGCTTCAAGGCTTAAATATCCAGTTTATGATTTGGAACCGGAGGGACCTTTTATTTATAAGTATTTACGTGATCCAGAATTTAGAAAAAATAATGAACTTTCCACGCACAAATTGCAAAAAAAATATGCAGAAAATCGTATGCGCTATGAACCAATCCTTAGAGAAAGATTAAAGAATGGGGAGTGGATTGTGGCAGAGGATTATACGGGAACGGGAATTTCTTGGGGACTAACCTGGGGAGGAAAACTTGATTATGTGGAAGATATAAATGAGGATTTGTTGAAACCAGATTTGGAAATATTAATGGATGGCCCAAGATTTTTGAGCGCAATTGAAAAAGATCATCGCAATGAAATGGATTCAGAAAGAATTGAAATTTGCAGAAATTTTCATTTTCTACTTTGTGATCGTTATGGTTGGATGAGAGTAAGTGCAAAACAAAAGATTGATAAGGTGCACAAAGATATTATTGAACAAGTAGCAATTTTATTATAAAATGAAAATTCAAATCAAAAAACTTAATCCAGATGCTAAAATTCCACAGTTCGCGCTGGCTGGCGATGTTGGGATGGATTTATATTCTGTTGCTGAATTAATATTAAAACCAGGTGAAAGAATTTCTTGTCCTACCGGGATTGCAATAAAAATTCCAGATGGATATGCAGCACTCATCTGGGATAAAAGTGGTCCATCGCACAAATTTGGAATTAAAACGTTAGGTGGTGTTATTGATAGTAACTATACTGGCGAATATTTGGTTGGGCTGGTAAACTTAGGAAAAGAAGATTTTAAAATAGAAAAAGGTCAAAAAATTGCACAGGTGCTTTTTCAAAAAGTTGAAATCCCGGAAATTGAAGAAGTTGATGAATTGGAACAAACTGTCAGAGGAAATGGAAGATTTGGAAGCACAGGATTGCATTAGAAAATTTCTAATTACTAATATCTAATTTCTAATAAAATCACAATGCAAAATGTCAAAATTAGAAATTGAGTCATTAAAAATTTATTGGAAATTGCCTGCCCGGCCAGGGGAAATTGAGATTTGGAAATTTGAGCGCTAAAATAAATTAAGAAAACTTTGTTTTAAAATAATTTTTACTAAAAGCGATAATTATAAAATTATGAATAAATATATTCCAGTTATAGGTATGGAGGTTCATGTGGAGCTCAAGACTCATTCAAAGATGTTTTGCAATTCCAAAAATGGACTTGGACTTGAAAAAAAGCCAAACATTCACATCTGTCCTGTCTGCACGGCCCAGCCAGGAACTTTGCCGGTACCAAACCAGCAGGCTATTGAGTTTGTGCAATTGGCAGGGCTTGCGCTAAATTGTGAGCTTAATTTGAAATCTAAATTTGACCGCAAAAACTATTTTTATCCAGATTTGCCAAAGGGCTATCAAATTTCACAATATGACCAGCCACTTTGCGGGTTGGGGCATATGGATATAGAACTTACAACTGACAACTCACAACAAACAACAAAACGCATTGGAATTACCCGAATTCATCTCGAGGAGGACACAGGAAAGCTGATTCATCCGGATGGGGCAGATTATACTCTGGTGGACTATAACCGTGCTGGAGTGCCATTAATGGAGCTTGTGACGGAACCTGACATCGAAAATGGGGAGCAAGCCAGGATATTCTGCACCCGCCTTCAACAAATTTGCCGTTATTTGGGCATTTCTGATGCTGATATGGAAAAAGGCAATATGCGCTGCGAGGTGAATTTGTCTCTTCATAAGGAAAATGAAGAAAAATTGAGCGGAACTAAGGTAGAGGTAAAAAATATAAATTCTTTCCGATTTGTAGAAAAGGCTATAAATTACGAGATTGAGCGTCAAACTGAGGCCCTGGAGAATGGGGAGATTTTGGTGCAAGAAACTCGTGGTTGGGATAGTGTGAAAAATGTGACAGTATCACAAAGAAAAAAGGAATCAGCTCATGATTACAGATATTTTCCGGAACCGGATATCCCACCAATGAAATTTACTGCTGAGTATGTTGAAAATTTACGATCAAAATTGCCAGAACTGCCAGCCGCTAAAGAAAAAAGATTTGCCGAGGAATATGGATTAAAAACCGATGATATTTTGGTCTTGACTGCTCAAGCTGATTTGGCTGAATATTTTGAAAATGTTATTAGTGAAATTAAAGAAAAAATTTCTTCACATGAAATTGAGGCAACTGAAGAAAAGGTGATTAAACTTGCTGTGAACTATATTATTTCAGAAGTTCGGAAGCATTTGGCAGAAAATAATCATAACATTCGCGACCTTAAAATTTCAGCTGAAAATTATGCTGAATTTATTGGAATCGTGGCTGACGGAAAAATAAACTCTTCTGCTGCGCAAACGGTTATTAAAGAGATGTATCACACTGGAGGAGATCCATCTCAAATCATCGAAGAGAAAAATCTTGGGCAGATGGATGATAGCAGCGAATTGGAGGCAGTGGTGGAAAAAGTGCTCGCAGCAAACCAACAGTCCGTTGATGATTTTAAGGCTGGGAAAGATAATGCGCTTAAATTTTTAATGGGGCAGGTGATGAAGGAATCAGGCGGCAAAGCAAATCCACAAGTGGTGATGGAAATGTTAAAGAAAAAATTAATTTAATTTAATTAAAAATAATATGGGAGAGCTTAAATTTATACCGGGATACAATCCTAATGCTAATGAAAAAGTTGGCACAGGAAGAGAAAATAGCAAATTTTGGCAAGAGGAGGAAGCTAAGGTTTTGATTTATGATAAAAAAAAGAAGGAACTGGAAGCTAGAACTACTGAAACTGCAAAATTAAAGAAGGTGGCTGGTGGCTCTATTGATCTTGTAATTTCTCCTGAGACAGCGAATGTGAAAGCATTTATGCGTGAAAACTTCGAAATATCTTTGAGTTCTGTGGAATCAGACATTGAAGAAGCAACAAAATGCGCCAGGGATTTGAGAGATGGTGCAGACAATGAGTTAAAGGCGCATTTGCAGGGGATAAGGATTAATGATTTAGGTGATCGTTTGAAAAGCTTGCAAGAGATATATAAAAGAGATGAATTTCCTGAATTGCTTGGTAGACTTAAAGATGCACTTATGATATTCGATAATTTGAAGGCAAATCATAGATTTGAAGATAAAAAAAGAGCCTAAAAAAGCTGCTTTCACTTCAAAGAAAAGAGAGCAAACTGGTTTCAGTTCGCTCTCTTTTTTTATTCATCTAGAATGAGATTAAATAGCCGTGTGCATTCTTTGCCATTGTCTGTCATACATAATTCAATTTTTGTTTTATCTGTTACCTTGGTATTTTTTGGAAGTGGAACAATCAAATGCCCAGTTTCTCTTGTTTGTAGTATCATCTCAGATATCGCTCTTTTTATAGGTGCTTCGGCATTCTTGTTGAGTGTCGCGATTCCTGATTCTAAAATGATCTTTTTGCCATTTGTGAGACGCAGGGCAGTTCCCTGTATTAGGGATTCTACATCAGTTACGGGGTGGATTTTGAAGGATATGTTTGGTGGCTCTTTTTGAAAAAGTGTATTTTTGTCACACCTGCCAATTGTGGCTGCGAAACTTGCTGTTTCTCGGCTTGCCATCTGAATCACCTCCTTTCGTTTTTAAATAACTATAAAAATAGGGTAACACTAATTTATAGCAGATTTTAATAATTTGTCAACCCCGCACTAACTTTTTCGCTGATTCTGAAATTAGTGCTTTGCACTACGAAAAAGTTAGTGCGGGGTCAAGGGGTGGATAAGTCAATTTGTGTTGGAAATATGGTAGGTGTATAATAATTTTAATGAGTAAAATAATGCAAAAGAAAGTTAAATACGCACGAAAAATAATGTGATTTGAAATCGCCAGTGATGGTGATTTTTTTAAAAGTAAAAGTTGTTCTTTGAAGTCAGGCAAGCAAAAACAACTTGGGTACAGAGGTGCCCGAGAAAGGGGAAATGTTATGGCAAAAAATTCTAGCGGGGTAACGGCAATTTGCGTATGTGGAGCAGTTGAGTGTGATGGTGAATGGACGAGAAGTCAAGGTGTGGTGATCGCTGCAAAAGCGGCGGGGTTGCTTCCTCTAGGTAAATGTTGCGAATGTGGCAAGCGAGGAACACTTTTTGGTGGATTTTCCGATCACTCAAACATCAATTGTTGCCTGAATTAATGTTGTGTACAACGTGCACGAAAAATAAAGGTCGACAAGTTCGACCTTTATTCATTTTTATTTTCAAGAAAAGTTTTTACATGCGAAGTTATCTCTTTATTATTATTGAGCCAAATAATATTTTTATTTCTTTTAAGCCAGGTCATCTGGCGCTTGGCGAAGTGGATGATGTCAAAATATAGCAGTTTTTTCATTTCTTCTAATTCGACTTTGCCTTGCAAGAAGCGACCAATCCAGCGATATTCCAGGCCGATACGTTCCAACCACTCCCAAGAAACGCCATTTTTATTGAGGTTTTCCACCTCTTGAACCATATTTTCTTCAAAACGCTCATCAAGACGTTTTTTTATTTTTGCGTTTAATTCTTCTCGCTCAGTCTTTATCCCAATTTGTAAAAAATCATATTTTTTAACTGACGACTTATAACTTACAACTGACAACTTTGGAACTGTGCCCAACTCTTGGCAGATTTCCAATGCTCGTATGAGTCTGACTTTATTTTTACTATCAATATTTTTGGCTCGCTCAGGATCAAGCTTTTGAAGTTGCAGAAACAATTCCTCAGTATTTTTTTGTTCTAGTGACTCGCGTAATTTCATATCAGGGGCAACTTCAGGAATTTGAGAATTATATATGATTGAATCGATCCAAAAATTTGTTCCACCACAAATGATTGGTATTTTTCCTCGCTCAATAATTTCTCCAATTATTTCTTCAGCATCTTTTTTAAAGTGTGAAATGTTATAATCTTCCATCGGCTCCGCCACGTCAATTAGGTGATGTAAAACATTTTCCGAAACAAATGCTCTATGCTCCATGCTCCATCTTCCATCAACTTTACCTGCACCAATATTGAGCCCTTTATAAACTTGTCTGGAATCGGCCGAGATGATTTCTCCGTTAAATTTTTGAGCAAGCTTAATAGCAACTCCAGATTTACCCGAGGCCGTTGGTCCCATAATGACGATGATTTTTGGTACTTGCTTTTGCATTACCTTGGAGTATACTAGGCTTATTCAGGTATGTAAATGCTTGAATGTTTTTTAAAAATCAAAGGGGGTTCTACTATGAAAAACATTTCCCATGCCGTATTATGTGCTAGATTTCTTACCCCTCTCCAAGATTGCAAGGTATGTTCAGAGCTTGATTCAAAAGACCCAGAAGTTGGACAGCAAGAATGTAAAGAGGTTGGATACAAATGAGACACACATCGCGTCCAATAAAGGAGAAACCGTAATCCAGGGGCCGCTCATTCTCATGTATGATAAACAGGGGGTACCTGTACTCAGATTAAAAATGGGATACGATGCAGAGTCGGCGGCATTTGTGAATCAGTTGATGAATGCATCCGGAGAGATTACATATTATGTTGATTCTAACGGAAACCTGGTTGTTGAGCGCGGTACCTTTAAGGGCAGCATAACCATAGGTACCGGAAATGATGTATTCAAGGCAGGAAATGAAGGCATCTGGCTTGGCCATGCTGAATATGCACTTGCTCCTTTCAGAGTATCGAAAGATGGTACCGCAGTGGCAACGAATTTAACTGCTGTTGGCGGGATAATCAAAGGAGGCAGTTTCCGGAACGCTGATGAGACTATGGAAGTATCGTTTTCAGGTAATGAATTCAGGATCGGTGAGGTAGGAGCATCTA
>Ga0076172_141_pt1 | contig 5018 bp, 5 predicted proteins | sample RifGroD2_FD_67769 | JGI IMG/M metagenome (GOLD analysis project Ga0076172, IMG submission 67769) | Parcubacteria (Moranbacteria) bacterium GW2011_GWD2_37_9
AGCGCACAATCAAAATCGGCAGAAAATAACCAAACAGGTGGTAGATGAAGCAATGGCGGAAGCGGAAGAAAAATTTAAAAATAAAAAAATTATTTTTTCCAGAAGTGAGCATTTTCCAGTGGGAATCGTGGGACTGGCGGCAGGTAGAGTGGCGAACAAATACAACCGTCCGATGGGGATTTTTAGGAAAGAAAAGGATGTTAGTATTGGATCTTTTCGGAGTATTCCCTTGGTTGATATTATTGAAGTTATCGGAGAATGCGGTGAATTTTTGGAAAAATTCGGCGGACATAGCCAGGCGGCGGGAGTAACGGTGAAAAATGAAAATTTCGATAAATTTTGCGCTAAGATGGACAGGGTGATCGAAAAAAAATTGGAAGGTGTGGATATTTCTCTGGAGATAAAAATTGATGCCGAGCTTTCCGCTGAGGATATTGGATTTAAATTGTCTGATGAAATCAGAAGGATGGAACCTTTTGGGCAAGGAAATTCTGAGCCGGTTTTTGCGATTCGAAATATGATTGTGCAGGATTTGAAATGGGTAGGCAACGGAGAAAAACATTTGAAGCTATTCCTTCGTCCCGATGACGACTCGCCAAGAATTTTTGAAGCAATCGGCTTTGGTATGCCGGACGAATTCCGCACTGTCAAACAAGGAGACAAAGCGGATGTCGCGTTCAATCTCCAACAAGACCAATGGAACGGAAGCAAAAAACTCCAATTGAGAATCATTGATTTGAAAGTTCTGTAATTTTTGGAATTTTTTTACAAACTGATTGTTGGGTAGATAGAGAAAATCAGATTAGTTTTATATTTTGGTATTTTTCAAATATTACCATATTACGAAATATGGTAATATTTTTTTATTCTTGTTTTTTCATCTCTTTTTGTACATCTTCTTTACTTTTGGACGGTTTTTGTTTAGTATGTTTCAAAAGAGGAGATTGTTCGTTTACAGATGAATATGTGAATTTTAGGATGTTCTATGAAGTTTTCAACTAACTCAAGAATGAGGAGGGTAAGATGATAAAAGTGAGGGGTATTGAATTGGGTAATGTTTTCACGGCTTCTGGAGCAAGAGGGTTTTTCGGCGAAGGTTATTGGCATCATCACATTTTTCAGTGGCTACTTCCCGGCTTCGATTTTTACGGTTCCACTTTTATTGCAAAGACGGTCACAATGCATGAGCGGATGCCGAATATGGATGAAAGGGGTGGAAATATGGGGAATCTGCCTCTTAATCATAAGACGCTAAAGCCCATAGAATGGATTCCTGATTGTATTCACGTGTCATTGCTTGAAGGAGAAGTTCTTAATGCTGTCGGGTTGACGGGACTTAAGGCGGAGGATATGTTTCGTCTTGGTCAGTGGCAACATATAGGAAAAACTTTCGGAATTTCCTTTATGGCGCTGGGAATAACGCGAGAAGATCGCCTCGAAGAAACGTTGGATTTTTACAGAATTTTCAAGGAATATCTCCCTGGATTTTCTGCACCTGTTTTTTTGCAGATTAACAAATCTTGCCCGAATACTAGTCATAATCCTGCGAAACTCACTGAAGATATTGTAGGGGAGTTGGAGGTCATAAACGGACTGGATATTCCGATTGGAATTAAAATAAACGTCTTGACTCCAATCAAGTCAATAAAGGAAGTAGCTGATTCGGGGCTTTGCGATTTTATCGAAATTCCCAATACTCTCCCATACGGAAAATCTTCTAGTATTTGTTGGATGAAGAAATATGGGGCAAAATCTCCATTAAGAAAATATGGAGGAGGTGGGTATTCCGGACCGGAAAATTTTCGATTGGCCATCGAATGGATCTGGGAGTTGAGGCAAAGAGGAATAAAGATTCCTATCATTTGCGGAGGAGTGTCGTGCAAGGATGATGTTGAATTGGCAAATATAGCCGGAGCAAATGCTGTGGCGTTTGCTCGCATAACGATGTCGCCGTTCCATGCATGGAAAATAAAAGGCATAATTAAATATGCCAATGAAATTTTCGGAGGTTAATAATGAATACTTTTACGATTAGAAAGCCGGATAACCCGCACGGACATCTGCGGTTGGGGTTTATGATGCAAAGGGTGTTGCCTTTTGCGGATCGAATTTTCAGTCGGTATGTGGTGATGGGAAATACTTTTCCCAGGCTGATTGAAACCGGCGAAGACGTGGATGTGTATAGGAGGAATATTATGGCATGCGCTATGCCGGGATTTTGTCCGGTTATGTCGATCATGCTCACAGAGAGGACGACTTCGGAAATTTTACGCGAAGCGTATGATGCCGGAGCGCGGTATGTGAAGTTTATCGGAAAGGGGGTTTCAACCAATTCCGATGAGGGGATATCTTTCTTTGGCCTGAAGAAGAAATATCCCGTTCTCCGGGAGGTGGAAAAAATTTGTCTCGACACTAAAAAGGAAGATATGATTTTTTCAGTTCACCCCGAGCTTAATGAAAATAGCAAGGGGGAAAGAATCCCATATATCTATCGGGAGGAGGCATCTTTGCCTTTTTGCAGACAACTGGTGGAAGATTTTCCTGGGCTTAAAATTATCTTTGAACATCTTTCGACCAGAGAGATGATTGAATTTGTCAAAAGTACCCCGCCGAATGTAGCAGGTACTTTGACACCGATGAGCGCTATTGTCGCTTATGAAGAAGTTTGCAATGAGGCGGGAGAAGTTATTAATCCTTTGAAATTCTTTAAGCCTGTTGCTAAAAGAATTGACGATATGATTGCTGTGCGCGAAACAATGGTGAGCGGGAATCCGAAATTTTTCGTGATACCGGATTCAGCACCTCATGAAATGCACAAAAAGCAGTTGCATCTTCTTAAAGGCAAGAAGCCTGCTGCAGGAGTTTTTTCAGATCCGGTTTTTATGCCGTTGGTTACGGATATTTTCTNTTTTCGGAAATTTCTGACTCGGAACTTGCCAGACAGCGACTGGAAGATGCTACGTCGCGTTTTTGGGCGGAATTTATGAGATTACCTCTTAATATTGAAACCATCACCCTGAAACGTGAGGAATGGACAGTTCCATTTGAATATGGAGGAATTCCAATTTTTATGGGAGGACAAACTTTAAACTGGCAAGTGGTTTGAAAATTCCGCGTGCGTTTTTTTTGAAAGATTGAGTAGCATTGCTTACACAATCTTTTTTAATTTTATTTGCCCGTAAATCGTTTGGATGGTAAAATTATTACATATGGAAAAAATTGTGATGTTTACTGATGGCGGGTCGCGGGGGAATCCCGGACCGGGAGGTTGGGGAGCTATTGTCTTGACGTCTGACACAGCTATGGAGCTTGGTGGTAGGGAGGGGCATACAACAAACAACAGGATGGAACTTTTGGCTGTTATTTCTGCGCTGGAAAATGTAGCAACACATGAGGAAATCACCGTTTATACTGATTCAGCCTACATAGTCAACGGTATTACTCGTTGGGTCAAAGGATGGGCAGAAAATAAATGGAAAACCACTAAGAAAGAAGAAGTTTTAAATAAAGATTTGTGGCAACAGCTTACGCGGGCAACTGAACGCAGAGTAATTAAGTGGGAATTGGTAAAAGGACATGCGGGAGTAGGGGGAAATGAAAGGTGTGACGCTATCGCCACCGAATTTGCCGACAATAATCCTCTGGTTCTCTATAATGGTTCGCGTGAACGCTATGGTGTGGATGTTTCTGGTATTCAAACCAAAGAAGCAAAAAAAGAGGTCAAGACTAAGGAAGCCAAAAAAGAAACCAAGGAAACTAAAGAGAGTAAGGAGCAGAAATAATGAAGACTTATAATAACAAAACTTCATATACCAAAAAGAAAGATCAAGTTTCAAACTGGTATATTATCGATGCGGAAAATAAAATCTTGGGGAGACTGGCCAAAACTGTGGCGGAGGTGATCTCCGGGAAATTAAAGGTAAACTACGTTCCTTATATGGACATGGGCGATAATGTAGTAATAATCAATGCCAAAAAGATTGCCGTTTCCGGAAACAAAGAAGAAGATAAGCTTTATCATCATCACTCCGGATTTCCAGGTGGACTAAAAACCGCGACTTTGAAACAGCTACGAGCTAAAGATGCGAGAAAAGTTCTAGAAAATGCAATTTCTGGGATGACCCCAAAAACCAGAATGGGAAAAGCGATGCTCAAAAAAGTCCATATTTTTAATGATGCTAATCATAAATATCAAAGTAAAGAATTGAAAACCTTAAAGGTAGAGGAGTAAAAGTGAAACCAGTAAAAAAAGTAAGTGATAAAAAACACGCAAAAGTTGAACCAAAGCAAAAGCCAGAAAAAGTGGTTGTAAAAACTGAGAAACCAGAAAAAGCGGTAAAAGTAGTGGAAAAGATCGAAACACCGGAAAAAGTCGAAAAAGTTGTGGCTGCTTATAAATATGTTTATGCTGTCGGTCGCCGCAAGACCTCGATTTCCCGAGTGCGACTATGGGAAGGTAAAGGCGAAATTACCATTAACGGTATCCCCGCTATAGAATTTTTAAAAGGGGTGGGACCAAACGCCATCCATCATTTCGAAAAACCTTTTATTGCTGTTGGTCGTCGTAACCGTTTTGACGGATCGATCAAAGTCCTTGGTGGTGGTGTACATGCACAGGTAGGCGCAATCATTCATGGAGTTTCCCGAGCTTTGGATAAATTTGATAGCGAATTTCATAAAATTTTACGCAAACAAGATTTTCTGACCCGTGATTCTCGAGAAAAAGAACGTCACAAGTTCGGACTCATGGGAGCACGCAAGCACAAAGCTTCTCCAAAACGTTAAGGTTCTTCATTTTGAAATTTATAAAAGCACGCGTAACCGCGTGCTTTTTTGTTCTTCCATTGAGATTTTTGCCTATTTCTCGTATACTATCACTGTCCCGGGGATTAGTTCAGATGGCTAGAACGTACGCATGGGGTGCGTAAGGTCGCTGGTTCGAGTCCAGTATCCCCGACCAGTATCTGGATTACAAAGGGAGGTGAGAAATATTATGATGGATTTTAAAAATATATTTT
>Ga0076172_127_pt4 | contig 3311 bp, 1 predicted proteins | sample RifGroD2_FD_67769 | JGI IMG/M metagenome (GOLD analysis project Ga0076172, IMG submission 67769) | Parcubacteria (Moranbacteria) bacterium GW2011_GWD2_37_9
AGCAAAAACCCTGATACCTTCTCCACAGAAATGCAGATCAAAAATGGCTCATTTAAATTTTCTGACCTGAAAAGGCAATTCTCCGATACTTCAGGAAATGTCTCATTTACACGACGCACCCTTAAATTTGAGAATGTGCGCGGCAAATACGGTAAAAATATTATTGAACATCTTGATGGAAGCATAACCGACCTTGATACAAAACCATTTGCAGGATGGAAGGGGGCATTCAATATTGACTTAAGGGATATTATGGACGACTTAAATGTCTGGCAGTCAGGCAAGGCATGGTCAAAGAATCTTGATGGATTAAAAGATGTAAGCGGGGCTGCATATACGACTTTAGAGGTGTCAGGAAATCTTGAAGATAAAGACATATTTACATATAAAGGCACCACTGCCTTAAAGAGTCTAAACCTTGCATATAAAGACCTCTTATTCCCCATAAAAGATATGAACGGGACTTTGAATTTTGACAACCAGAAGATAACCCTAAACAATCTTGCAGGGAAATGGGAGAAGTCTGACTTTACATCAAGCGGCACAATATCAGATTATACTGAAAACCCCAAATTCAACCTCAATATAAAAGGGTTTGTTACAGAAGTTTCTGCCAGAGAAATACTTGCCGATCTCAAAGATACTGATATCCACTTTGATAATAGATTACAGTTTTCTTTAAACCTCAACGGCGATGAAAACAATTTCTTTGCCTCTATTTCACTTGATACAACAAAAAGCAATATTACATATTCAACATTGGCAAAGAAACCATCAAACTATCCTCTTTTTATAGATAGTAATATGCAGGTCAAAAAACATCCCGAGAAACCAGATAGTGTAAAAAATATAGACAGGCTCAACATCAGGTTCGGCAGGGCATCCATTGACATAAAAGGGAGTCTGAACAAAGACAAAAGGGTATTCTCCATTAAGGGAGAGAATATAAGTATGGACGATCTGGACAACATTACAAACTATTTTAAGAGTGAATTCAAATCCAGCGGGATAGTTTCTGCACAGTTAAAAGTTGTACAGGAATTGAAGAATAACAGGAAACAGGTTGACGGCGAGATAAAGATAAAGGATGCAGAGTTCGAGACAACCATGCTCCCCCAAAAGGTCACAAAAGCAAATATTACCTTAAAACTATCAGGTAGTTCAATTAATATAGTTATTGACAATCTTGAAACAGGCACTACAAAGTTGTCAGGAAAGATTAATATACCTGACATATCTAATAAATACTTCCTTAACTTCAATATTGTATCCCAATACCTCGACCCTGCAGATTTATATGTATCTGAAAGGGGAGACTCCGAGCCTGTCATAACAGGTTCGGGGAGGATAACTGTACAGGATGGAAAGTTCATAAAACTTGAAATCAAATCTTTCAGCACAGATGTCCTGATGAGCCCTGAAACCATTGTCCTTAAACCCCTTTCCTTTATCAACAACAATGGCATCGTAAGCGGGGATTTTACATATTACAGGGCAAAGGACAAGCCTCTGCTGTTTGCGGCAAATCTGAAAATAAACGGCTGCGAGATGGAGCCGCTCATTAATGGACTTGGTGCAAAGGAGAAAGTCCTTACAGGAAAGTTCAACGTAGACTTTGAACTTACTGCAAAAAAGGGCAAAGAAAAGATAACCGAAGGAATTAACGGGCACGGCAATGTGGAATCAAAAAACGGTAAACTCTGGAGGTTCGTTGTAATGTCAAAGATATTCAGCATAGTGAATATCATTTCAATAGATAATCTCCTGAGAGAAGGCTTGCCTTACAATCAACTAAAAGGGAGTTTTGTTATAAAAGATGGTATTCTCTCGTCAGAAGACCTTGCGCTGTACAGTCCTTCCATGAGGATGTCTGCAATAGGGAATATTGATATGGGTAAAAGCACTGTTGATGCAAAACTCGGCATTCATCCATTTGTTACTATTGACAGCATTATAAGCAAAATCCCCATTGCAGGTTGGATTATCGGCGGAAAGGAAAAAAGCACTATCAGCATGTATTATGAGATAAAAGGTCCTCTGAATAATCCAGATGTTGAGGCAGTCCCTGTGAAATCTATTGGACTGGGTATATTGGGCATATTCCAGAGAATCCTTGAAACGCCTGTTGAGATAATTAAACCGCTGGTGAGGTAGCATAAATGCGATTTATAGCAGACCTCCATATCCATTCAAAATATTCAAGGGCAACGAGCAGGGACATGTCTCCTGAAGGCATCTGGAAGTGGGCTCAACTCAAAGGCATTATTGTAATTGGCACAGGAGATTTTACACACCCTGCATGGTTTAAGGAACTTAATGAGAAACTTGAGCCGGTCGGCAATGGCTTGTTTAGGTTGAAGATGGATTTGCAGACAGAAGATGTCCCTGACACATGCAGGGCAGAAGTCTATTTTCTTTTATCCGCTGAAATCAGTTGCATATACAGTAAAAACGGAAGGACAAGGAAGATACACTCTATTGTATTTGCCCCTGATTTTAAAGACGCTGCAAGGATAAGTATTGCCCTTTCAAAGATAGGAAATCTGAGCGCTGACGGAAGACCCATACTCGGACTTGATGCAAAGGAACTCTTAAAAATTGTAATAGATGTCTCCCCTCAAGCCATGCTCGTGCCTGCCCATGCGTGGACCCCCCATTTTTCTGTATTTGGCGCGGTATCAGGCTTTGACTCCCTTGAAGAATGTTTTGAAGACTTGACACCTCACATCCATGCCATTGAAACAGGACTCTCATCAGACCCTGCAATTAACTGGAGACTTTCAGCCCTTGATAAAATCACCCTGATTTCAAATTCTGATGCCCATTCTCCAGCCAAGATAGGCAGAGAGGCGAATATCCTTGATGCAGAACTTTCTTATAAAGGCATCACCCGTGCCATAAAGACAAGAGAAGGCTTTCTTGGGACAATTGAGTTTTTTCCTGAAGAAGGGAAATACCACTATGACGGACACAGGCTGTGCGGGGTTCGTTTATCTCCAAAAGAGACTATAAGGCACAACTACCTCTGTCCTGTTTGCGCCAGAAAAGTAACAGTCGGTGTGATGCACAGGGTTGATAAACTTGCAAACAGGGAGCATGGCTTCAAACCCAAAAATGCACCGTCTTATTATTCCATAATCCCTTTGCCGGAAATTATCTCAGAGGTCTTAAAGGTCGGCGTGAACAGCAAGAAAGTTGCCAATGAATATCAAAACCTTCTTCAGAAACTCGGCAGTGAATTTAAAATCCTTATGGACACCCCTCTCAATGACATTGAAAAAGCAGGTTCACTCCTCTTAAGAAAAGCCGTA